>Ga0105045_10000523_pt1 | contig 28401 bp, 26 predicted proteins | sample MAT02_FD_78089 | JGI IMG/M metagenome (GOLD analysis project Ga0105045, IMG submission 78089) | Freshwater microbial communities from Lake Fryxell liftoff mats and glacier meltwater in Antarctica - MAT-02 (megahit assembly) | ecosystem: Environmental > Aquatic > Freshwater > Ice > Liftoff... | reverse complement strand
TCTATTATAGAGATTGAAATTGCATTTTCTCGTGCTATTTGTCACGCTGGAAGTATCTCAATTATATTGCTCTATTACAAAGATTTAAATTGCAATTTCTCTCCTGCTATTTGTCACGCTGGAAGCGTCTCAGTTATGTTGATCAATTATAATGATTTAAATTGTATTAGTTAACTATTAACAAATTAGAGTTTTAACAGAAACGCTTCATATTGCGGCTTCTATTTTAATTAAAGAATATGCACTAAAACAGTAATTTACATGTAGAAAATAAAAATGCCTCACTCTTAATTTCTAGAGTGAGGCATTTTTTGCAAACCTCTGTCAAAGTTTAAATCTTTGACTAAGTTATTTAGATTTTATTTTAGAGCATCAATTTTTGCTTGAACTTCAGTATCGGTTCCTTCAAAGTTTTGCACTTCTCTTTTACCATTTATAATTGTAATTACAGTTGCTGTTGCTTTCCCATCAATATTTGATTTCTCAATTGAAACTTCTTTAGAACTACTTTCAGTTGCGACTGGCTCGGTAATTATTGTATCGCTTCCCTCTCCTAAAATTGGTGCAATTACTAAACCAATTAAACAAGTTAACTTGATTAATATATTCATTGACGGACCAGAAGTATCTTTAAACGGATCTCCAACAGTATCTCCAGTTACAGCCGCTTTGTGTGCATCGGAACCTTTATAGGTCATTTCGCCATTAATCATTACCCCAGCTTCAAATGATTTTTTAGCATTGTCCCAAGCACCACCAGCATTGTTTTGAAAAACAGCCCAAAGCACACCCGAAACGGTAACTCCAGCCATATAACCACCTAACATTTCAGCAATTAACTGATTGTTATCGGCATAAACTATTTTCCCAAGTAGTACAACTGCAATAGGAAAACCAATAGTCATTATTCCCGGCAACATCATTTCGCGTAAAGCGGCTTTGGTCGAAATATCAACACATTTTGCATATTCAGGCTTGGCGGTTCCTTCCATAATTCCGGGGATTTCTCTAAACTGACGACGCACTTCATAAACCATGTCCATTGCTGCTTTCCCCACAGAGTTCATCGCTAGAGCAGAGAAAACTACAGGAATCATTCCGCCCACAAATAGCATCGCTAATACGGGTGCTTTAAAAATATTAATTCCGTCAATTCCGGTAAAAGTAACATAGGCCGCAAACAAAGCTAATGAAGTTAATGCCGCCGACGCAATTGCAAACCCTTTTCCTGTTGCCGCTGTAGTGTTTCCAACAGAATCTAAAATATCAGTTCTCATGCGCACTTCTTTTGGTAATTCACTCATTTCTGCAATTCCTCCAGCATTGTCGGATATTGGTCCAAAAGCATCTATTGCCAGTTGCATTGCCGTAGTCGCCATCATTGCTGAAGCTGCTAACGCCACACCGTAAAATCCTGCGAAAGCATATGAAGTCCAAATTGCTGCTGCAAATAATAAGACCGTTGGGAAAGTAGATATCATTCCTGTTGCTAAACCAGCAATTACATTTGTCCCAGCACCTGTTGATGATTTTTGGACAATCGCCATAACGGGTTTTGTACCTAATCCTGTGTAATATTCGGTTACTGACGAAATAACAGCACCCACAACTAAACCAACAATTGTCGCATAGAAAACACGCATTGAAGAAATTTCTTTAGTTCCTTCACCAAAGAAATCCATTTTCATAGTTTCTGGCAACATGTATTGCACTAAAAAGAAACAAGCTACAGCCGTCAAAATAATTGAAGCCCAGTTTCCTATATTCAACGCTTTTTGCACTTGAGCCTCTTTAGCATTTTCATCGGTAATTTTTACTAACAAGGTACCTATAATTGAAAACAATATCCCAAAACCAGCGATTGCCATTGGTAATAATATAGGACCTATTCCACCAAAAGCATCTTGAATATTTCCACCCATGTCTTTGATTACGTAATTTCCCAAAACCATAGCAGCTAGAACTGTAGCCACATAAGAACCAAATAAATCGGCTCCCATTCCTGCAACGTCGCCCACATTATCGCCTACGTTATCTGCAATTGTTGCGGGATTACGAGGATCATCCTCAGGAATTCCAGCTTCAACTTTACCTACTAAATCAGCCCCAACATCGGCAGCCTTTGTGTAAATTCCACCACCAACTCTAGCAAAAAGTGCAATTGATTCTGCTCCTAGGGAAAAACCCGCTAAAGTTTCAAGCACAATAGTCATATCCTTTGTAGAAGTCCAAACGCCGTTCATAAAAAAGTGAAAGAAAGCAATAAAGAAAGTCGTTAAACCTAAAACGGCAAGACCAGCAACGCCTAATCCCATTACCGTTCCGCCACCAAAAGAGACTTTTAGTGCTTGCGGTAAACTGGTACGTGCGGCTTGAGTAGTTCTAACATTTGTTTTGGTTGCTATTTTCATTCCCATATTTCCCGCAAGTGCTGAGAAAAATGCTCCAAAAACGAAAGCAACAACTATTAATATATGTGTAGTAGGAACAATAAATGAAATTCCGGCTAATACGGCACTGGCGCCTATAACAAAAAAGGTTAACAGCCGATATTCGGCCTTCAAGAAAGCTAAAGCTCCTTCATAAATGTAATCTGAAATCTCTTTCATTTTACCATCACCTGGATCTTGTTTCAGAACCCATTGTCTTTTGGCAAACATAAAGGCTAATCCAATAAATGCCATAGCAATTGGCAAGTAAATCATTATTGTATTCATAATTTCATTTTGGTTTTTGGTTAAGTACTAATGCATCTTAACGAAAATAAACAAAAAAGCAATACTCTTGACGGAGTATTGCTCTTTTGTTTATAAAATTAAAAATTTACTTATCTAATACTAAATAATCCTTCTGGTTTATTTTCAATTTGATTAAAACGTTGTGTACATTCTTTTATGATGGCGTAAGCCTCTTTGACATCTCCCCAACCACCTACATCTACTCGTTTATTTTCAAGATCTTTATATACTTGGAAAAAATGCTCAATTTCTTTTAACAAATGTGGATTCATATCTGAAAGGTCATTTAGTGAGTTCCAAATAGGATCTGAAACTGGAACGCAAATTACCTTTTCATCCGGTCCTTTATCATCAGCCATGTGAAAAACACCAATAGGCTTAACTTCCATTACGCATCCTGGGAAAGTTGGCTCATTTACTAAAACTAGCACGTCTAGTGGATCACCATCTAAAGCCAAAGTTTCAGGGATAAATCCGTAATCAGCTGGATACATCATTGAAGAGAATAACATTCTATCAAAACGCATTCTTTTTATTTCGAAATCATATTCGTATTTATTTCTACTTCCTCTAGGAATTTCGATTAAAACATCGAAAGTTTTTAATTTGTCTGCCGTCATTGTCTTTGTCTTATCTATAATTTTGCGAGCAAAAGTAACTAATCTAACTGGCTATTACAATAAAAACTATCGATTTTACCCTATTAACGTGAACAAGCAAAAACTCAAGATAAAACAAGAGAGTCACTTACGTCAGTAAAAATAAATTAGACATTAACCTTAAACAAGAAATGACATTGTTATTTGATAGAATTTTGCTGGATTTTCGGCGTGAAGCCAATGTCCTGCATCTGGAATTGTTTCAATAATTGCATTTGGAAACTGTTTTTCAATAGCAGCGAAGTCACTATCCAAAACATACCTAGAATTTCCACCACGAATAAATAAAGTGGGGTTGTTAAAAATCAAGTTCTCAGATAATTGTATTCCAATTTCGTCAATTTTTTCATTAAAAACGCCTAAGTTAAATCGAAAAGCCAGTTGTGATGGCTCCCGCCAATATAAACTTTTCATTAAAAACTGTCTTGTTCCAAAATCTGTAATGTATTCTGAAAGTATATCTTCTACTGCAGATCGGCTAGGTTTAGTAGAAAAATCTACTGCATTTAATCCCGCTAAAATATCTTGATGGTGCTGCGGATAAAATTTTGGACCAATGTCAGCAACGATTAATTTAGCAACTAAGTCATGATTTGTAGCTGCTAGCAACATGGCAACTTTTCCACCCATGGAATGACCAATTATGAATATATTTTGTAATTCATGGATGCGGCAATACTCCGCAACATCTTGAACCATGACTTCGTAACTAAAATCTTCAGAATGCAAACTCCGGCCGTGATTGCGTAAATCGAGATTGTGAACTTGAAAATCAGCTGAAAATTGCGAGGCCAGTGTTTTCCAATTGTCAGACATTCCTAGAAATCCGTGAAGGATGAGAAGTGGTTGGACTTTTCTCTCCTCATTATCAGAAGAGGGCATAATAGTGGGATTTATAATAACACTATGCAAAATCGATTGTGTATGTAACATATTGATTTGATTTATATGAGCCTGTGATTGCTGGTCGCTTATTGGAAGAAACGTAATAGAGATTACTAATTATATCCAGCCGACGGTTTAAAAAAAGTATTGCAGCAAATAATGTAACCATTCTATAAAGCTTGCAAAAGATGGTCTCGCTCACTTATTTTATTTTAATTTTTGTAAATACATATTTACCACGTTATCTAGACCTAAATATAAAGCTTCACAAATAAGCGCATGCCCAATAGAAACTTCAAGCAAATTGGGAATATTTTGTTTAAAAAACTGAATGTTATCTAAACTTAGATCATGACCTGCATTGATTCCAAGCTCAAGTTCATTCGCAAAAATAGCCGCGTTCACGTACGGATCAATACCTTTATGATTGCCCAGACCATATTGAAGAGCAAAAGCTTCGGTATACAATTCTATTCGATCTGTACCCGTTTTTTTTGCTCCTTCAATTATTTCTTTAACTGGATCTACAAAAATAGAGGTGCGAATTCCGTTGCGTTGAAATTCTTGAATCATTTCGGTTAGATAGGCTTGGTTTTTTACCGTGTCCCATCCAGCTGACGAAGTAATGGCTCCAATCGCATCTGGTACTAAAGTTACTTGCTCTGGCTTACATTCTAATACTAAATCGATAAAATTATGTTGCGGATTTCCTTCAATATTAAATTCCGTATAAACAACTGCTTTCAAATCACGGGCATCTTGGTAACGGATGTGACGCTCATCAGGACGAGGGTGAATTGTGATTCCTTGTGCGCCAAATTTTTGAACATCGGCAGCTACTTTCAGTAAATCAGGGGTGTTTTGACCACGTGCATTACGCAAAGTGGCTATTTTATTGATATTTACACTTAACTTTGTCATTAAAATTCATTTAAATTTTGATAGTATTATTTACTTAGAACAAAAATACAAAGTTAAATCTAGGAGTTTTTGCTTATTTTTGATTATTTTGCATCAAATATCGCCCATTACTTTATGACAGAAATTACAGAATATATTACCAATGATTTTAAAGCAATTGACAGTCAAGATTCAATCTCCACTGTACAGTCGTTTTTTGACGATTTGCATTTTTCGCATTTTCCAATAATCGAAGAAGGAATTTATATTGGAAGTATTGCAGCAGAGGACTTACATACATTCGATATTGACAAAAAAGTAATTGATTACAAGTTTACATTTGAAGGTTTTTTTGCAAGAACGACTACCGTTTGGCTTGATGTTCTTGAAGTATTTGCAAAAAATCATACTAATTTGGTGCCTGTTTTAGATGAGAGCAATGCTTACGTAGGTTATTACGAGATTGAAGATATTATGAAATTTTTCCATGAAACTCCTTTTTTGAAAGAACCAGGCAGTATACTAATTGTAAAAAAATCAGTCGTTGATTATTCTATGAGTCAAATAACGCAAATTGTCGAAAGTAATAATGGTAAATTATTGGGAGTTTTTGTTTCTGATTTAAATACACAAAATGTAGAGTTAACATTGAAACTAAGCATTGGAGCCATAAATGAAATAATTCAAACTTTTAGAAGATACGATTATGAAATTATCTCTGAGCATCAGGAAGACAATTACATCAATAACTTAAAAGAGCGCTCTGATTACTTAGAGAAATACCTTAATATATAGTTGATAATTTAATATTACCACTTTCCCGCACTTTGCCCTCGTTTATCGCTATTTTATTTTTCTCTTTATATAATATTTCATCCCTTAACTTATCAAAAATGAAAGTAGCTATCTACGGTCAATATTATCAAAACAGTACTCAACCTATTATCAATGACATCTTTGTTTTTTTTAATAAAAATGGAGTAGAAATGATCATCGAAGCTGATTTTTTAGTGATGCTTCACGAACGAAAAATTGTTGAAAACGAGTACAAAACTTTTAGTTCCCATACTGAACTTGATTCTAGTTTTGATATGCTGATTAGTATTGGCGGCGATGGAACAATTTTGCGAGCGGCAACTTTAGTTCGAGATTCAGGTGTGCCGATACTTGGCATTAATGCAGGCAGATTGGGATTTCTAGCAACCGTCCAAAAAGAAAATATTGAAACATTTATGCAATTTGTGATTGATAAAAAGTACACAATCTCAAAAAGGGCTTTGATAAATTTGAGCTGTACGCCGAGAAATGAATCAATCGAAGAAATGAATTTTGCGATGAACGAAATCACTGTAAGTAGAAAAGATACCACATCAATGATTACGATCGAAACCTATTTAAACGACGAATACTTGAATTCGTACTGGGCAGATGGCTTGATCATTTCAACTCCCACTGGATCTACAGGTTATTCCCTTAGTTGCGGCGGGCCCATTTTGACACCTGATGTAAAAAGCTTAGTGATAACACCTATTGCTCCACATAATCTTACCGCAAGACCACTTGTAGTTCCAGATGAAACCGAAATTCGTTTGAAAGTTACTGGAAGAGAACCTTACTACCTCATATCATTAGATTCTCGTGTTACTTCTGTAAAAAACGAATCAATCCTAATTCTGAAGAAAAACCCATTCCAAATAAATATGATTGAAATTCCTGAAGAAACTTTTTTAAAAACGCTGCGTAAAAAATTACTTTGGGGAGAAGATAAGCGGAATTAAATCATTTTAAATTTTTGTGATACGATTTTAGCACAAACAAGCGTTTATCAATGCAAACACTTTATCAATTAAAAATCTATTTGTAAAAAAATAGCACTTTTAATTGAATGAGTATTGAAACGAATTGATAATTATTATATTTGCACGCAATTTTTTATTTAATGAAAAAATTTTTTTATTTAGTTATTAGTCTATTCTCATTTATGGGAGTGCAAGCTCAAATTCATGAAGTGGGCGTTTTTCTAGGCGGCAGCAATTACATTGGTGATATAGGAAGAACAGATTACATTGCACCAAATGAATTAACATTGGGGGCGCTGTACAAATGGAACAGAAGCCCGAGGCATGCATACCGCATTTCTTACATGCAATCAGAAATGACCGCAAATGATTTAAATTCAGAGGAAAGTAGCAGAAGTAATAGAGGTTATCGTATTGAAACTAATTTGCATGAAGTTTCTGTTGGATTGGAATATAATTTTTTTGATTTTAATTTACATGATTCTTCTCCCAAAATTACTCCGTATGTAGCGTCTGGTTTAAGTTACTTTTTTGCAAACTATACTTTAACTAATGATGCGTTAAGTGCTTCGTTTAAAGGTCGAACCGAAAGAAGAAAATCTGTAGCGATTCCAATGATAGTAGGAATAAAATCAAATATAACTCCGCGTTTTATATTAGCTATCGAAGCTGGAGCACGCTACACACTAACTGACAATATAGATGGGAGTTTATATCAGAATCTTGGTAATTTAAATAATAATGATTGGTTCGTATTTTCAGGTGTCACTTTAACGTACACCTTTGGTCAAAAACCTTGTTATTGTTCACAATAAATAAAATGAATTTGTTACAAAATATTGACGCGACTAGATTACCTAGACATTTAGCTATCATAATGGATGGTAATGGACGATGGGCTAAACAGCAGGGACTTTTGAGAGCCTTAGGACATGAAAGCGGAACAAAATCAGTAAAAGTGATTATTGAATCCAGTGCTAAATTAGGAATCGAATTTCTTACACTTTACGCATTTTCAACGGAAAATTGGAATAGACCTAAATTAGAGGTAGAAACTTTAATGAAAGTACTTATCAATTCCTTAAAGAAGGAACTTACGACTTTACAAAAAAACAACATTAAATTGAATGCAATTGGTAATTTGGAGAAACTACCTAAGTCTGCTCAAAGAGAACTTCTTGATGTAATTGAAAAGACTAAAGACAACACTCAAATGACCTTGACATTAGCTTTAAGTTACGGTTCTAGGGAAGAATTAGTTAACGTCGTAAGAAATATATGTAGTAAAGTTAAAAATAATATAATTTCATTAGACGATATTGACGATTCCATTATTAATGAGCATCTTTACACGCAAAATTTGCCAGACGTCGATTTATTAATTAGAACCAGCGGAGAGCATAGAATAAGTAACTTCTTGCTATGGCAAATTGCCTATGCAGAATTGTATTTTACGGATATACTGTGGCCAGACTTTAAAGAACAAGATTTATATGAGGCTATCATTAGTTATCAAAAAAGAGAACGAAGATTTGGAAAAACAAGTGAACAAATTAAATAATTTTTTAGTGTTAAATACAAGCATAAAAATAGCTCTTACAGTTTTACTTTTTGGAAGTTTTATAAGTGTTAAGGCGCAAGAAAGAGTCCTTTTTGATCAGGGCAAAAAATACATTCTTGCAGATGTTGCCATCGTGGGAGAAATTAGTTTCAATTCGCAAACTGTAGTAACTTTTTCTGGGTTACAAAAAGGGCAGCAAATTACGATACCTGGCGAAGAGATCAGCACAGCAATAAAAAAATTAGGGAAATTAGGTTTATTTGATGAAATATCATTTTACATTAATAAAGTAGAAAATGATAGCATTTACCTCGATTTAAATATCGTTGAATTACCTAAGTTGAGCGAAGTGAAAATTGTAGGTGTTAAAAAATCAAAAATAGAAGCTCTTATTAAGGACAATAGTTTGAATAAGGGAAAAGTAGTTAATGAGAACTTGATCACGACTACCAAAAATTACATCGAAAACAAATACAAAAAAGATGGATACTATAACACTAAAGTAAACATTAATACTGTAAAAGATACTGCAACGATAAATCAAGTCAATATGCTTGTTTCTATTGATAAAGGCGACAAGGTGAAAATTCAAAAAATTGATTTTATTGGAAATACAAAGCTATCAGATAAAGCATTGAGCAAAGCAATGAAAGATACGAAGCAAAAAAATATTTTTCGCGTCTTAAAAGCATCTAAATTTATAAAGGATAAATACAAAGCTGATTTAGATAAAGTTATAGCAGCTTACAAGGAAAAAGGATATCGCGATGCGAGGATAATTTCAGATTCAGTTGTATACAACAAGGTTAAAAACACTTTAAATATAAAAATAAATGTTGAAGAAGGTAATAAGTATTATTTTGGAGATATAAAATTTTTAGGAAATACTATTTACACAGATCAAGGTTTAAGTCAAATATTAGGAGTAAAAAAGGGTGATACTTACAACGGTGTTTTGTTAGAAAAAAGGATTGCTGATAAATCCAAACCAGATGCTGAGGACATCACCAATTTATATCAAAATAACGGATACTTATTCTCAAACATAAATGCCGTTGAGGTTAAAACTGCTAATGATACTATTGATTTTGAAATTCGTGTTACCGAGGGTCCTATAGCGTACTTCAATAAAATTACCGTAGTAGGGAATGATAAGACAAATGACCAGGTAATCTACCGCGAATTAAGAACAAAACCTGGTGAGGTATACAGTAAAGATCAACTTGTAAGAACCATTAGAGAAATAGGACAATTAGGATTTTTTGATCCTGAAGCTATTGATCCAAAATTTAGAAATGTAGATTCTGGAGCTGGTACAGTAGATATCGAATATAATCTTGTTGAAAAGGGAGCGAGCCAAATTGAACTTCAAGGAGGTTATGGCGGAGGAGGATTTATAGGAACACTAGGATTATCGTTCAATAATTTCTCAGCTAGAAATTTATTAAATAAGGACTCATACAGACCGCTGCCTATGGGTGACGGACAAAAGGTTTCGTTGCGTTTACAAGCTAGTACTTTCTTTCAAACGTATAGTGTTTCGTTTTCAGAGCCTTGGTTTGGAGGTAAGAAACCCGTTTCTTTTAGCACCTCTATTTCTTACAGCAAGCAATTTTTGAACGATTTCATAACACAAAGAGCCGATAGAACAAAAAGCTTCGACATCTTGACACTTTCTGTTGGTATAGCTAAAAGGTTAACCGTTCCCGATGACTTTTTTGTATTATCTCAATCAGTAAGTTACCAGCATTTTGCTTTAAATAACTATAATACAGGGTTGTTTACCTTTGGAGATGGTACTTCTAGAAATTTAGCGTATACTATAGGACTGACAAGAACGAGTAAAGGGACAAATCCAATATTCCCAACTTATGGATCAGAATTTAGTGTTTCAGCAAAATTAACGCCACCATACTCATTATTTAACGGTGTTAATTATGCAACATTAGGCGATCAGAGAGAATTCAAGCTTACAAACACAATTGATAGATTAAATATTCCCGATGCAAATGGAAATATTGTAAACATTGGTGATTTTATAGATGCAAATAATAATAAAGTAGCTGATTTTTCTCAAGCTGCAGCTGACATAAGTAAAGTTGACCAGAAAAAATACAACTGGCAAGAATACTATAAAATAAAATTTAAGGCTGATTGGTACACCAAGCTTTATGGAAAACTAGTACTACGAACATTAACCGAATTTGGATTTCTTGGAGCCTACAACCAAGATAGAGGTGTAATTCCATTTGAGCGTTTCTACTTAGGAGGTGATGGATTAGCTAACTTTGCAATGGATGGTCGAGAAAATATTCAATTACGAGGGTATCCTAATAACTCTTTGACACCTACTAATGATCGTGGGGATCAAATTGGTGGAACCGTTTTTAATAAATTCTCAATGGAAATACGTTACCCAATTACATTGAAATCCTCGGCTTCAATTTATGCTTTAGCTTTTCTGGAAGCAGGATCTGCTTATCGTGATTTTAAGACTTATAATCCATTTGAATTGAACCGCTCAGCTGGCGCTGGACTACGTATCTTTATGCCAGCATTTGGTTTATTAGGAATTGACTTTGGATATGGATTTGATGCGTTACCTGGACAATCGCAACCAAATGGTCAGGAAGTTCATTTCATTATTGGACAACAATTTTAAAAATTTGATTTAAGCCTCTTATGAAAAGCTACCGCATGAAAAAAGAAATTTTATATCTATTTTTGGCTCTCTTTACAACATCTCTGTGTAATGCTCAAACTAGAGGTACTAAATTAGGCTATATTGATATGGAATACATTTTAGAAAATGTAGCTGATTATACCGAAGCTAAAAATCAACTTGAATTAAAAGCACAAAAATGGAAGTCAGAAATAGACACAAAAAAAATTGAAATAAACAAGTTAAAAGATTTATTGAAAGCAGAGCGCGTATTGCTTACGAAGGAATTAATAGAAGAAAGAGAAACCGAAATATCTTTTCTAGAAAATGAGAATTTAGAATATCAGCAGCAAAGATTTGGAGCCAATGGCGATCTCATGACACAAAAATCAATTTTAGTTAAGCCTATTCAAGACCAAGTTTTTACAGCCGTACAAGACATTGCTGAACGATTAAAATACGATTTTATCTTTGACAAAACTTCTGATTTAACAATGCTTTTTGCTGCCAAAAGGTTTGATATTAGTGAGCAAATTTTAAGAGTTTTAAATCGCACTGATAAAAGAGAACAATTAACTAAAAAGCAGTTGAAAGAGGCTGAAGCATTAGAAAATAAAGAAGATGCAATAGATGACAATCCTGCACTTGCCGATAGAAAAAAGTTATTGGAAGATAAAAAAGCAGCTAGAGATCAAGTAATAGAAGATCGAAAGTTATTACAAGAGCAAAAGAAAACGGAGTTTGAAAATAAAAGAAAACAAATTCAAGCGGAGAGAGAAGCTAAGAAAAACGGCACTACAATTCCTGTCTCCACTGAAACTGTGACCACTGCTGCTGCGGCAGAGAATGATGCCAGAAAACAAAGCGTTGATGATGCTAAACAAAAACAAGCAGAAGCAAAAGCAAAAATATTAGAAGATCGCAAAAAAATTATCGAAGACCGCAAAATTGAGGTAGAAGAGCGAAAAAAGAAAACATTAGAATCTAGAGATGCTAAAAAAAATGGCACGGTTTCTGACAAGCTTGTAAAAGAAGACACTGTATCAATTCCAACAGTTGTCGATGTTAAGAAAGAAGCTATAAATGAAGCTTTAGAAAAACAAGCAGCAGCTAGAGCTAAAACATTAGACGAGCGAAAGAAAATCTTAGAAGATAGAAAACGGGAACTTGAAGAACGCAGAAAGAAAATTTTAGAGGAACGAGAAGCTGCAAAAAAAGCTAAAGAGAAAAATTAAATCAAATACAAACAATAATTACTTACTTAATATTTTAAAAACGATGAAACAATTCAAAACTTTATTAATTGCTGCAATTTTAACTTTGGGAGCAAACCAAATCAGTACTGCACAAGCAAAAACAGCTCATGTTGATGTAAGTGAAATTATGGCAAAAATGCCGGCAATGTTAGACGCTCAAAAACAATTGGAAAAATTGAGCACAACTTATGATACTGATTATAAAAAAATGGTTGAAGAATATCAAGCTAAATTAAAAAAGTACGAAGCTGAAGCTGCTACCGTTACAGAAGTTGTTAATGGAGATCGCTCAAAAGAAGTACAAGATATGCAAAAGAGAATTGTTGACTATAGAGACAATGCTCAAAAAGAATTACAACAAAAAGAATCGGATATCGTTAAACCATTGATGGAGAAAGTAAGAGCTTCAATCCAAAAAATTGGTAAGGCTAAAGGATTCCAATATGTTCTTGATGGCACTTCGCTTTTATTAGCAGATGGTCCAAACTTAACAATAGATGTAAAGAAAGATTTAGGATTTTAAATCTAAAAGTTCACAATTTAAAAAAACCGCTCAGCATTATTTGCAAGGAGCGGTTTTTTTAGTTTAAATGACATTTTAGGAAAATTAAACAACAGCAACTAACTTTGTTTTTATGCAAAACAATCAAGCAATAGGAATCTTTGACTCTGGAATAGGCGGAACTTCTATTTGGTCAGCCATTCATCAATTACTACCGAATGAAAAAACTATTTACTTAGCTGATAGTGTAAATGCTCCATACGGGCAAAAATCAAAGGAAGAAATTATCGCTCTTAGCATAAAAAACACTGAGCTTTTACTTGATCTAAATTGTAAACTAATTGTAATAGCATGCAATACGGCAACAACTAACGCAATAAAAGAGTTAAGAGCTCTGTACAATATTCCTTTTATTGGAATTGAGCCTGCCATTAAACCCGCAGTTACAAAATCCAAAACACAAATTATAGGAATCCTAGCCACGCAAGGAACTTTGAACAGCGAACTGTTTCATAAAACAACAGAGCAGTATCATGGAACAAAAATAATTGAGCAGGTAGGCCACGGACTTGTCGAGCTAATTGAAAAAGGCGAAATTCGCTCTATTGAAATGTCGCAGTTACTTCACTCCTATCTTGATCCAATGATAGAGGCAAATATTGACTTTTTGGTTTTGGGTTGTAGTCACTATCCTTATCTCATTCCGCAAATTAGAATGATTTTACCAGCACATATTCAAATAATAGACTCAGGTGAAGCAGTAGCTAAACAAACGCAAAATGTTTTGAAAGAAGTAGTTGGATTTACCACAGAGACTCAAAGTAAACCTATATTTTATACTAATACGAACCCAAAAGTCTTAAATGAAATATTAGAAGGCCAATATGAAGCCAAATATAAAAAATTTTAGATTGAAAATTTTTATACTTTAAACCAACTGGAATACATCACGTAATTATTGCTAATTCTTTCAATTTCTCCAGCAAAATCAGACTGATCGATATCTTTGACTTTCTTAGCAGGAACACCAGCCCAAATCGTTCCAGATTCTACAACAGTATTTTGAGTAATGACTGCGCCTGCTGCCACGATAGAATTACTTTCTATTGTGCAATTGTCCATCACAATGGCGCCCATACCTATTAAAACATTATCATGAACCGTGCAACCATGCACAATTGCATTATGACCTATTGACACATTATTCCCAATAATAGTTGGATGTTTTTGATAAGTACAATGAATAACAGCACCATCTTGTATGTTGACTTTGTTTCCTATTTTTATAAAATTTACATCGCCACGAATAACAGCGTTGAACCAAACACTACATTGATCACCAAAACTTACATCACCAATGATAGTAGCATTTTCAGCAATATAACAATCGTTAGGAATTAATGGCGACTTACCATTTACTGATTTAATTAGCATATACTTTAGGATTAATTAATTGCTGGGCAATTACATTCGTATTTAGCACGTTTGCAAAACAAATCTATTCCAAGCGTAATTTGATGGTAGGCACCGTTGTCAAAGCGCACTGCTCCTGAAAGTTGAGAATAAGTGTAAGCAAACATAAATTGGTTGAAATTAACACCTACAATGGGCGTGATATATTGCAATCTTTGCGATGTTACAACCCCTCCGTTTATAAATTCAGCTCCATCAAAGCTTCGGCGATACGATAATCCAGCCCACAAGCGACCAAAGTCCATATTTTTATATGCTTTCATGTTTATATCAATTGCTTTTTCTCTCGTCTTTTCTACCATTTGAAAAAGTAGAGACGGCTCCCACAAAATTTTCTCACGGTTACCAAAAATGTAACCTGCACTTAATAAATACTTGCGTAAATTATCACTTTCAAATTCAGTGTAAATATTTCGTCTTGTCTCTACCGCATTTTTGACTGTTGCATGCGCATAGAAATCTAAAAAATTATATGATGCTCCAAAATCGACATTAAAGTAAGCATCTTTTTGAATTATTGTCCCATTGATTATAGGGTCAAAATTACCAGATTGAAGAAATTCAGTCTCATCTAATAAACTTTGAATAAAACCAGTACTTATGCCAAAAGATAATTGATTTAAATCGATTTCGTCACGTGAGAACATTAAATGATACGCATAAGTTACTTTAATCCCTTTTTGAGAGTGGTATCCATTTTTATCATTGAATAAAATAACACCAGCTCCAGCTTTCTCGCTCACCCTGCCATTGAAGCTCAATGTTTGTAACTCTGGTGCATCTGCTTGGTCAAACCATTGTTTGCGCCCAGTAAATCGTACCTTGGCACAATTAGCAGCACCAGCCATTGAAGGATGTATTAAATAATAATTATCAGAGAGATAATCCGAGTATACCGGAATTCCTTCCTGTGAGAAGGCAAAGTATGTTGAAAACAACATCGCAACCAGTATTTTATATTTGTGATGCATAAGAAATCATTTAAATAACACAACGGATTGCATTTAGAATTAGTCAATAAAAAATAAATAATTCCCTTAATCTGAACTAAAGTTAATTTATTCATTAAAAAACCAAATATAGGTATTCGTAGAAAATAACTTTAGTAAATTTGTAAAAATTTAGAAAATCATGAGCAAAATTATCATAAAAGACACACAAAACCCAACAATATTAAAGTTTGAATTCCAAGACTTTATCACTCAAAACGAAAGTTTCGAATTTAAAAATATAGATGAGGCGAAAGCATCACCATTAGCGCAACAATTATTCTACTTACCATTTGTAAAAACAATATATATTTCGGGTAATTTTATAGCAGTCGAAAAGTATAGCATCGTTGAATGGGATGATGTGAAAAATGAAGTGGCTGAACAAATAGAAAAGTTTGTTGCTGATGGTGGTACCATTATTAACATAGATGAAAATAAAGCAAAGAAACAACCTGTAACGGTTTATGGCGAAACAACGCCAAACCCATCTGCGCTGAAATTTGTGGTTAGTAAAATGCTAACTAAAACTGCGATTGAATTTAAAAATATTGACCAAACTGGATCATCGCCTCTAGCAAAAGAATTATTTAAATTTCCTTATGTAAAAGAAATTTTTATAGATGAAAATTATATTTCGGTAACCAAATATGAAATAAACGACTGGCAAGAGATCACATTAGAATTGCGAAGCTTTATAAAACAATTTATCGAAAATGGCGGAACTGTGCTTAACGATAACTACGTAGCAACGGTTGCAGCTAAAGAAGAAACAAAAGCCAAGGAATTTGAACATTTAGATGTTACTTCACAACAAATAATAAACATATTAGAAGAATACGTGAAGCCTGCTGTACAAGCCGATGGAGGAAATATTGCTTTTGATTCTTATAATGAGGAGGAAAAACTAGTAAAAGTGATTTTACAAGGCGCATGTAGCGGTTGCCCTTCATCAACATTTACATTAAAAAGCGGAATAGAAAATATGCTGAAAAGCATGTTGAACGATGAAAGCATAAAAGTTGAAGCATTAAACGCTTAATGAAATTAAATAAAGCTTGAAAATTTTGATTTTTAAAAATAACAAAATAAATTCTACTCTATTTAAATATTGCTGTACCATTTTGTAAGAAAGGTGTTTTGGTATTTTCTATTGTAATATCGCTCTTTACTTGCTACAAATTTTGACATAAGCGCCTCAATTGAGGCGCTTTTCTTGTAATACTAATTCCAAAATGGTTTGTTAAAAAATTCTAAATGATCTTTCAAATTTTTCTTTTGTACTGATAATCAGTAATTTATTATTTAAAAATGTCTAAATTTAAAAAAAATGCTTACTATTGTCTCACTAACTAAAATTAATCACCATGGGAGTTTCATCTTTTTTTAAAAATTTATTTGGCACTGCTAAGGAGTCCGCAACCGACTTAACTATCAAAGCGGAGGAGTCGCTTGAACAAGTAAAGAACAATATTAAACCATATCTTGAAAAACTAGAAGATTATACAGAGGATGTGATCGATAAAACAAAAACATCTGCAACACCCTACTTTGAAAAAGCAGAATCACTAATTACAGAAACCCTAGTAAAAGCTAAAGAATCGGCAGAACCTTACATCGAAAAAACAAAAATTTATGCCACTGACAGCTTTGAAGTAATTAAAGAAAATGCAGCTCCAATAATTGAAAATATCGAATCTGTAGCAATTCAAACTAAAAACAAAATAAATGAGTACGCTGATCAAGCTGAAGAATTGTTAGATAACATCAAAAACAATTGTGACAACAAAGCAGAAACGAATTCAATCCTTGCCACCACTGAGAACGAAAATACAATTTCAAAATCAGAAAATGTAGATTTTGTTACAGACCGAGTTGCAAAAGTTGACAACAGTTTAGCTGACGATCTAAGTGAAAGCAATCAAAAGAGCACTGAAATTTCTAAAAAAAGCAATAACAATACTGCAGATATTGTAGCAGAAAGTAAGACTACTGATAACAATATTAATAATTCATTTCAAGCGAAAAAATCATTGAAAAAAAACATTACCCCACTTAACGATCCTAAAAAGAAAGACCATTAAATACAGTAACAAATATATGTACAGCGCAACATTTTCATTATAAAAAATAATATTTGTATTTTTGCACCACACTACAAACCTTCTCAAACTGGGAAGGTTTTTTATTAAGAAAAAAAATATGAACTTAGATCCAAACCAAATTACAACTTACGCTAACACTTTTATAAATGTTCTTGTCGAATATTCGCCACGATTAATATCTGCTTTTCTGATATTATTTGTTGGTCTTTATGCCGTAAGGTTGATAAATAGGTTTATTAGAAGAGTAATGATCAAGAGGAATTTAGAACCAACATTAACTAACTTTCTTGCCGATATTCTACTGTGGGTGTTGCGAGTAATACTGTTTGTCTCATTTATATCTAAATTGGGAATAGAAACTTCTTCATTTGTTGCAATTTTAGGGGCAATGGGTTTGGCAGTTGGTCTATCCTTACAAGGTTCTCTATCGAATTTTGCTGGTGGGATGCTTATCATACTTTTTAAACCTATAAAGGTAGGAGATTTTATAGAAGCGCAAGGAGTGAGCGGAACTGTAAACGAAATTCAAATTTTTGTAACTAAATTAATCACAGTTAATAATCAAACCATTTTTATTCCCAATGGATCGCTGTCAAATGGAAATATCATCAATTATTCTCTGGAAAGAATTCGAAGAGCCGATTTAACAATTGCAATATCTTATGCAACAAACATAAAAGAAGCGATACAAATCATTAAAAATGTATTAAATAATAATCCGAAAGTTTTGCAGACTCCAACTCCTGATGTTTCTGTAAAAAATTTGACAGACAGTGCTATCGAACTTGCAGTAAGACCTTGGGCAACTAATGAAGATTTTTGGACTATGTATGCCGAAACATTGCAAAATTGTAAAGAAGCTTTCGACGAAGCTGGGATTATTATTCAACCTTTTGTAACAGAATCATCTTATGTTCATAATACACCAGAATGAAAAAAGATACTAAATAAAGCTTTCATGCTATTTTGTTGACTTTGTAATAAGAAAATCTTTCAAGTAATAGGGTTCAAAATAAGCAACATCTACAATACTATTATTTATAAATTTTTCATAGCTCAGCGCGCTCATTTCCTTTGCCGAGGGATAGATTATGTTTTCTAAGAAAATGTGATTACTTTGTGTCAAAACTGCTTTGCATTTAGCCGAACAATCTCCTATAAAAAAAATGTTTTCTTTAATATCTACAAAGGAATCTTCAGTAATAATTTCTGCTCTAACTTCTCTCTTTTTTTTAAAATTTGGACTAAAAATCGCACTATATACTTCCATTCTACGGGCGTCAAGCATCGGAATTATTACCCCATCAGAAATCGAAACTTGCTGAGCTATGACTTGCAAAGTGTCAATTGCAATTAGCGAAATCCCTAATGAAAAGCAAAGCCCTTTTGCAGCTGAAACTCCTATCCTCAGTCCTGTGTAAGAGCCAGGACCTTGGCTAACTGCAACTGCGGATAGATCAGTAAGAGTTATCAAAGCTTCACTTACCACTTCTTCAATAAAAACATGTAGCCGCTCCGCGTGAGAGTATCCTTCCTCAGCAATTTCGCGATAGGCGATAGTTTTTCCGTTAAAAGCAATCGAAACAGAACAATTTCTGGTAGCTGTTTCTATGTTAAGTATATATGCCACTGCTGTGATAGATTATAAAATGAAAATCACAATTATAAAAAAATATTTATAATTGTGATTAATACAAGTAGAACTAAATGAAATTACTTCTTATTTTTTGCTTTTTCAATATCAGTTTTTAAAGCGACTTTGTCACCTGAATTTAATTCTTTAGTAACTGTTGCATAAGGTCCTGTAATCACTACATCACCTTTTTTTAATCCCGATAAAACTTCAATGTTTGTATCATCTTGAATTCCTGTTTTTATAATTCTGATTTTAGCTTTATCACCTACTTTTACAAAAACACATTCAAATTTTTTATCACTTTTTGGTGCCTCATTCTTCTGATCGGATTCTTCAACTACAACTTTATTTTTTACAGCGGCTGTATCTGACTTAACCACCACAGAGCTAATAGGCACTGATAAAACATTACTTTTAGTTTGAGTAATAATATCAACAGTTGCAGTCATTCCAGGTCGAAATGGAGAATAAGTATCTGGCTTTCCTACTAAAAGATCTTCGTATGATTCCTTTAAAATTCTAACCTTTACTTTAAAATTTGTCACTTGATCCGCAGTAAGAGTTGAACTTGCCGAATTTGAAATACTAGTAACCGTTCCTTTAAACTGCTTTTTTAAATACGCATCAACTTCAACATTTGCCTCATCCCCTACTTTAATTTTTACAATATCATTTTCATTTACATCGACTTCAACTTCCATATTGTTTAAGTTGGCAACTCTTAAAATTTCAGTCCCTGTCATTTGTTGCGTTCCCAAAACGCGCTCGCCTAATTCAACATTCAACATTGAAATAGTTCCATCTGCGGGAGCGTAAATTGTTGTACGCCCTAAATTATCTTTAGCCTCATTTACAGTTGCTGATGCGCTTTGAACATTAAAAAAGGCGTTTTGCTTTGCCGCTTTGGCAACTTCAAACGATCCAATTGACTTATCCCAATCAGCTCTAGAGATGATTCCTTTATCAAATAAAGTTTTGCTTCGGTCATAATTAGCTTTTGATTCCTTGAACGAAGCGTCAGCTTGACTCAAACTTGCTCTGGTTCCTGATAAATTAGAAACCGATCTATTGTATCCAGAAGTATATAAATCTGGATTTATTTTAACTAGTAAATCTCCTTTTTTAACTACTTGTCCTTCTTTAACATTTAATGAGATAATTTCGCCTGAAACTTCTGATGATATTTTGACCTGAATCTCTGGTTGAATTTTTCCAGTTGCCGAAACCGTTTCAACAATTGTAATTGGGTTAACATTTGCAATCTCAATTTCTGTCCCTTTGTCTTTGTTGCCTATAACACCCGATTTTGAAAGTATAATTAGACTTGCGATAATTACTACAGCTCCGCCTATTAAAATATAAATTGTTTTTTTTGACATGATAAATTAGTTTTGGATAAGAGGAATTCCGAAATAGAATTCTAATATTTTGATTTTGAAAATGTAGTCATATTTAGTTCGTAAAACTTCTGACTGCGCGTTTGTTAATAAAGTTTGTGATTGATTAAAGTCAAATGAATTCATAAGTCCCACATCATAACGCTCCTTAGCATAATCATAAGCAACTTGTCGTGCTTCTACTGCTACGGTTGATGATTCATAAGCATTTAGCGCCCCTTTCGAATCTGCAAAAGCGGTAAAAACATTTCTTTGTAAATCTAGGTCTTGCTGTTCAACTGCAATTTTTGATCTTTCTAATTCAACTTTTGAACGCGCCACATTATTTCTTGCAGTAAATCCATTAAAAACCGGTATTGACAATTGAACCCCAAAAGTCTGTCCTTTATTATCGAAAAATTGATCGAAAAATGGGGCAGCGCTGCCTAAAGTTCTTGTAAAATTTGGAACAAGAACAATTTGATTTGTACCCTCTACAAATCCACTAACTGATGTCGGATTTAATATATTTGGCTCTAAACCAACAACTCTATCACTGTAAGCAACCCTAGAATTAAAGTTATAAAAACCTTGTAAAGTAGGTTGGTAAGCTCCTTTAGCAATTGCTACACTTTTCTCAGCAATTTCCAAATTAACTCTTGCTATTTTTAGTTCAGTTCTTCCCTCTAGTGCTTTACTGTAAATTGCATTAGGGGTTTCCGCCATTATATTATTTTCGTCATTAATGTCAGTCGTATCAACTACATCAAAATCTTCAAAATCTTTTAGTTGTAAAAGCTGCGCTAAACTTAATTTAGAGATCAATAAAACATTTTCAGCAATTATCACATTTTGATTATTTGTTGCAACGGTTGCTTTTATATCTAATAAATCTCCACGAGGAATTGAGCCTGCTTTTACTAATTGATCAGAACGATCGTATTGTTGTTCGTTTATAGCAAGTTGTTGTTGTTGAACTTTTAAATTTTCCTTATTGAAAAGTACTTGTAAAAAAGCGTTAGCAACATTTAATGCTATATCTTCTTGCATTTTTAAAAGCTGATACTTAGCGGCAACAATTGATAGATTTGCTCTTCTCAACGTATTTTGATTTTGCAAACCACTATAGATATTTACCCCAACATTTGCCCCAGCAGCAGTAAACTGAGTAGTTTGATTTTGTAGTAATCCGGTAGTTATATCCTGGTTCAAACCAATGTTCCAAGAGTGTGATGAATTAAGGTTTAGTGACGGTAAGAAATTACCAATCGCTCCCTTTCTATCAATAATAGCAGTTTTTGAATCAAGTTCAGTTTGCTTGATAGAAATATTGTTTTCAACAGCATAATTTACACATTCCTGCAGAGTCCACTTTTTAGACTGAGCGTTAACGCTCAGACTAAAAAGTGCTATTATAATTAAACTAATACAACTATTTTTTTTCATATATTTTGAGTGAAAGCATAGCAATTTCTCTATGCAAATTTAACATTATTTTAAAACTTCAATTCTTTTTAGAGTGATTTATTTATGATTTATTTTCTTCATTTTTGAGACCTTGATTCCATATTTTTATTTTGTCAGATGCTTTTAACCCACTTTTAATTTCTACATAAATTCCATCGCTTACGCCTAAAACAATATCTTTTCGAACAAATTTTTGCGCTCCACTTTCAACTTCCACGTAAGGTTTTTGTGTTTTTTTATCAAATTGAATTAAAGATTCTTTTAATGCTAATACCTTTTCTGCTTTTTCCAAGATAATGGAGGCATTTGCGCTTAAACCAGCTCTGATAAAAGTATCCTTACTATTCTCTAATGAAGCTTTTATTTCAAACTGAATTGCTCCGTTTTCTGTTTTCCCTTTTGGAGCTATATATTGCAAAACTGCATTAAACTTTTTATTCTCAATTGCTCCAATGGTAATTTCAATAGGTAATTTCTCTTTTATTTTACCAACTTCTGATTCGTCTATTTTACCTACAAATATCATTCGTCCTATATCGGCCACACTGGCAATCGTAGTCCCTTCATTAAAATTATTACTTTCAATTACTTGATTTCCTACTTTTACCGGAACATCAAGTACCATTCCAGTGACCGTTGATCGAATTAAAGTATTAGCATAATTTCCTAAACCAGATGAAGTTCCTGTTTTTACAATATCAAAACTTTGTTTTGATGCTGCATAATTTTGTTTGGCTTGCTTGTAAGCTAGTTGCGCCTCATCATAATCATTTGCCGAAATGACCCCTTTGTCAAATAATGTTTTTTGACGTAAAAAAACTTTTTCTTGATTATCTAATGCAATTTTATCAGTTTGAACTTGGTTTTGAGAAGAACTCACATTAGAAACATTGGCAACTACTTTAATTTTTGCAATTAAATCTCCGGCTTTAATGTTTTCGCCAGCTTTGATGTACACAGCTTCAATAATTCCTGAAATATTTGGCTTGATTAAAACCTCTTCATCTGGAACAATATTACCCGTTGCTATAGTATTCTTTACAATTGTTTTTATTTCGGTCTTATCCGTTTCAAAAACAATTGGCGATGCCTGATTTTTAACATATAAATAATATAGGGCACCAAAAAAAACAAGTGCAATAGTGATCAAAATAGTTATGGTTAATCCTTTTTTCATGTTGGTTAATATTTAATCGATTATCTTATTTTTTGATTGATTTTTTTTTATTCTGTTCGTAAGGCATCAACGGGTTTTACATTTATAGCTGTTTGTGCAGGAATTAAACCTGCAAACAAACCAGAACAAATGAGAATCAGTAGCGCGATAAAAACAACTGTTAGATCTACGCTTGGATTAGCAAACATCATCCCTTCACTTGGCATTGTATCGAGAACCATATTTACAATTGCCAATAGACCTGTGGCAAGGGCAATTCCAAACATTCCAGCGATGATTGTTAAAAATATTGCTTCTGATAAAATCTGGGAACGGATATTTCCGGGAGTTGCCCCTAGAGCTCTTCGTATTCCAATTTCTTTTGTTCGTTCTTTTACAACAATCAACATAATATTTGAAATTCCAATAACTCCCGACAATAAAACTAAGGTTCCTACAAAGTAAGCAATGAATTTTAATATAAGGAATAAACCTTGCACCTTACTGAACTCTTGAAATAAATCAAAATCACCAATTGCTCTATCGTCTTTAGGGTTTATAGAATGCCTAGATTTCATAAAATCTAAAATTTTTGGCTTTAACTCAGTGATTGAAGCGTTATCATTTGCAGTTAATGCCATCCAACCTACAGTGTCGCCGTAGTTAAAAGCTTGCTGAAATGTTGTAAAAGGCATAAAAATATTTTTTTGTGCAGATTCTGCATCTCCGTTATTTCGAGACTTTGAATTATAAACACCCACAACCATAAAATTTACACCATTTATTTTAATATAGGTTCCAATAACTTCCTCTGCTCTATCATACATTTCGTTTATTACACCTGCTCCTATAACTGCTACTTTACGTTTTAAAACAATATCTTGCTGATTTACAAACCGTCCTTTGATAATGTCCATAGATTCCTGCTTGATCAACTCAGGATAATCCCCGTAGATAGTGTAAGCAGCCGTTTTAGTTCCTCTTACCACATTATTTGCACCTTCGTAACCGCCTAATTGATTTCTAGGAGAAACATATAATAAATCAGGAAAATTTTGTTTTAAGGCAGCTACATCGCCATTTTTAAAATCAAATTGTCTGGTTGCGGGTAAACCTTTAAAAGGCTTAGAGGTTGTTTGTGACCACATAAACATAGTATTGGTTGCAATACCGTCAAATCCTTTTTTCACGCCATTCTCTAATCCATTTCCTGCGGCAAGTAGTATTACTAAAATAAAAATTCCCCAAAATACACCAAAAGCCGTAAGGATAGTCCTGAAAGTATTGGCTGTCAAAGCCTCTAAAATTTCATTCCATTTATCTCTGTCAAACATAATTATTCGTCTCTAAGTGCTACAATCGGTTTAATTTTAGCTGCTCTATAGGCTGGAAAAAAACCAGCCAATGCACCTGCAAATACAAGAAGAATTAGTGTAGTTAAAGCTATACTAAAATCGACTTCAGGATTTATAAAATAATCACTTGTTACTTGAGGTCCCACTATTTCTAATAGTAATAAACTGCTCAAAAGTCCAATAAAACCTGCAATAGTCGTTATAAATATCGATTCATGTAAAATCATTCCTATTATTGAAGTTGGAGATGCACCAAGTGCTTTTCTAATACCTATTTCCTTTGTTCTTTCTTTTACAATGATCAACATAATATTACTAACACCCACTACTCCAGCGATAATAGTACATATTCCCACCCACCAAAAAAATAAACGGATGTAAAGATTTAGATCATAAAACTGTTTAGCATTTTTTACAGAATCATTTATGCCTATTGCACTTTCATCATCGGGAGCAATTGTATTTTTACTTCTCAATAAAGCACCTAACTCTTGTGTAAACTTTGTAGACTGCGCCAAGGCTTCCTCATACGTTTCTTTTTTAGGTAATGTAAAATCCAAATTACTGATTTTGTCTCCCACCCCAAAAGCCTGCTGCGTTGTTGTTAAAGGCAAATAAACTCTTGTCTCCTCTCTTTCTCCGGCAGGATCAGTAAAAACTCCTATTACTTTAAAAGTGATATTGTTAATAACAAGTTGCTCACCTATTGGGCTTTTGTCTTTAAACAAATCAAATTTTACTTTTTGACCAATAACGGTAACTTTTTCACTATTCTTTAGATCATTCTCGTTGATAAATCTACCTTCAATTATTGTAGCATTTTCAACACTTAAATAATCTGGATATACTCCTATATATCTATAATTTCCAGTTTCCTTTCCATAAACCATCACCCCATTCCAAAAAATATAATTTGCTGATTTTATTTCTAATTGATTTCCGAATTTTTGAACCGCAATGTTAAAGTCACTATTCCTAAATTGGATTTCTCTACCAGGATTTAAGCCTTTGAATTCTTTTGTTGTAGTGCCGGTCCATACTGAAATTAAGCCAGCGGCATCGCGCTCAAATTGCTTTTCTATTCCGTTTTGCAACCCCTTTCCAACTCCAAGAAGAATTACTAAAATGAAAATCCCTGATGCAACGGAAACACCCGTGAGAAAAGTTCTCAATTTGTTTTTGGCTATAGCCTCAAAAATTTCTTGCCAGCGTTCAATATTAAACATAAGACGATGCTCTTATTTGTTCTACATACTTATCATCAATGATTAAACCATCCTTCAGCACGACATTTCTTTTACACATGGCTGCAATATCTGGTTCATGGGTCACAATCAATATGGTTTTACCCTCGTCGTTTATACCTTGAATTAATTCCATAACTTCATAAGAAGTTTTAGTATCCAAAGCACCTGTAGGCTCGTCGGCTAATAAAACTTTAGGATTTGATGCTAATGCTCTGGCAATAGCAACACGTTGTTTTTGACCACCCGATAGCTCATTCGGTAAATGATGTGAATGGGAAGCCAACCCGACTTTCTCTAGAAAACTCATTGCAATTTCGTTTCGCTCTTTCCTCTTTACTCCTTGATAAAACAAAGGCATTGCTACGTTATCTAAAGCACTTTTATAATTTATAAGATTAAAAGATTGAAAAACAAAGCCTAAAAATTTGTTGCGGTATCTTGAGGCTATAGTTTCGTTTAAGTTTTTTATCGGCACAGAATCTAAGATGTAATTTCCTGAATCAGCTTCATCCAAAATACCAAGTATATTCAATAGCGTTGATTTACCCGATCCAGAAGAACCCATTATTGCAACTAATTCGCCTTCCTGAATATTGAAATTAATACCTTTTAATACGTGTAATTCTGAATTACCCATTTTATAAGATTTATGCAAGTCTTTAATTTCAATCATAATAGTAATAATTTAAAAATTTAATTCTAAGTCAAATAAAACGATTAGTAAATAGCAGTTTCCCTAATTAGAATTTAATGATAAGACTTGTTTGATCCAAAAATGTTACACTTTTATACTAGAAAAGAATAGTTTGATTACTTTAGTAGCATCAAATAAAATTAAAATGCAGCTAAAATATCGAATTGCTACAGCGGTTATCTTTGCCATATTTTTATCGGCATGTTCTACCTCAAATAAAATTATAACTTTAAAACCTGAACCAGACGATGCGACACCGTTATTTTACGAAAGCGAAGTTTCTTATATTAATTTACCGGTAAGTGTAAAACTAAAAGATATCGAAAATCAAACTAATAGTATTCTAAATGGTTTAATTTACGAAGATGCAATTATAGGAGATGACGACATTGAAATGAAAGTTTGGAAGCAAGCACCAATAACATTAACGAACAGTGCGGGAAAAATAAAAACCATTTTACCTTTAAAGGCCAATGTAAAATATCGAATTGGCACTAAGAAAATGGGGATTGAAATGTATGACATTAAAGAATTCAATCTCGATGGAATAGTGACTTTAATGAGTGATGTAACGCTAAACAATTGGAAACTAAATACAAAAACCGAATTAAAATCATTAGACTGGAAGGAAAGCCCAACGATGACTATGTTTGGAAAAAATGTACCTGTCACATACCTAATTAATCCTGCTCTAAAGATTTTTAAGTCCAAAATTGAGAGAAAGATCGATGAAGCGATGGGCAGATCAATGGATTTTAAACCAAATGTAATTGCTGCTTTAGAGAAAGTGTGCGCTCCATTTTTAATGAATGATTCGTATGAAACTTGGTTGCGCATTGCTCCTGTTGAATTATACTCCACTGATTCACGACTGAAAAATGACTCATTTGTTCTTGATATGGGTTTAAAATGCAACATTGAAACATTTATAGGAAAAAAACCAGCATCAAAATTCACAGCTAACAAAATCGTTTTAAAATCGGTTACAAAAATACCAAAGGATATTACTGCAAATATTGTTGCTGTTTCGAGTTATACTGAAGCTTCACGAATTATGACAAGAAACTTTAAGGGACAGGAATTTGGCTCAGGATCAAAAAAAGTGACCGTCCAAAATGTTACACTTTGGCATAAAGCCGGAAAAATGATAATAGCATTGGATATTTTAGGATCGATAAACGGCACTATCTACTTAGCTGGATTTCCAAAATATGACGATAAAACAAAAGAGGTCTACTTTGATCAGCTAGATTATGCTTTAGACACAAAAAATAAATTGATGCGAACCGCTAACTGGCTTGCGCAAGGTTTAATTATAAAAAAAATAGAGCAAAATTGCCGTTACTCTATTAAAGCGAATCTTGACGACGCTCAAAAAAGCATGATGACTTATTTGAAAAATTATTCGCCTATGCAAGGTATATTCGTAAATGGGAATGTTCAAAATATTGAATTTGATAAAATCCAATTAACAAACCAAGCTATAATTGCCTTTATAAAAGTAAAAGGAACCGTCAACGTATCTATTGATGGATTATAAATATTTTAACTTGATTTATTTTTTTTCATACGATAAACAGCAAACCCAATTCCAGCTACAAGGATGTAAGGAATGACCATTAAATACACAATACCATCATTTATAGCTTCTGCTTTTACGGCATTTCCTTCACTTGTTAAGGCGGCACGACACATAGCACATTGAGCGTTTACAGATACAGAAAACAAACTGCAAAGAAAGATACTTGCGTAAACAAATAATTTTTTGACTTTAACTTGGACTTTAGTATACATAATAAGGAGAGATCATAAGATAAACAACAACGCCAGTAATGGCGACATATAACCAAATTGGAAACGTAATACGAGCTATTTTTTTGTGTTTGTCAAAAGTTTTAGCTAGCGCTCTTACATAAGTGAATAAGACCATTGGAATTATTG
>Ga0105045_10000522_pt1 | contig 28416 bp, 22 predicted proteins | sample MAT02_FD_78089 | JGI IMG/M metagenome (GOLD analysis project Ga0105045, IMG submission 78089) | Freshwater microbial communities from Lake Fryxell liftoff mats and glacier meltwater in Antarctica - MAT-02 (megahit assembly) | ecosystem: Environmental > Aquatic > Freshwater > Ice > Liftoff... | reverse complement strand
TTTTCGTTGTTGGATTATGATTGGAACGCTGATTTTGCTCCTATTAAAAATGCCATTCGAACCATTGCGTCAGAAGTGTTGACAAATGGTTTGCCCGATGGTGTAATTTTAAACGTTAATTTTCCGAAATTAGCAGAAAATGAATTAAAAGGAATGCGAATTTGCCGACAAGCCAAAGCGGTTTGGTTGGAAAAATTTGACAAACGAAAAACACCGCAAGGAAAAGATTATTATTGGTTAACAGGCGAATTTGTGAACCAAGACAACGGCGAAGACACCGATGAATGGGCATTGGAACACGGATATATTTCGATTGTTCCTGTACAATTTGACCTTACGGCTCATCATGCGATTCAGAAATTGAACACCTATAAATTTGAACTATGATGCAAAAGAAAGACGTTTTTATTGGATTTATAATAGGGATAGTGGGAGCGGCTTTAGGCGTTTTTTTATTCGTCACGTTAGCGACTGACCATGCTTTTATAGAAGGAATCATGCTGTTGAAATCTCAAAATTCATTGGGAAAACTGATTGCTTTAGGGGCTGTGGTTAACGTGATTGTTTTCTTTAGTTTATTAAAATTTCAAAAAGAACTCATGGCAAGAGGGGTTGTTTTGGCAACAATTGCCCTCACGCTTTTGACTTTATTTGTATAATATGAAATACTACATTATTGCCGGCGAGGCTTCAGGTGATTTACACGGATCGAACTTAATTAAAGCACTGAAAAAGGAAGATGCTCAGGCAGACATTCGTTTTTGGGGTGGCGATTTGATGCAAGAAGCCGGCGGTGTTTTAGTGAAACATTACCGGGAATTAGCCTTTATGGGTTTTGCAGAAGTGCTGTTTAACCTGAAAACCATTCTGAATAATATTGGTTTTTGCAAAAATGATATCGAAGCCTTTCAGCCGGATGTTTTGATTTTTATTGATTATCCCGGTTTCAATATGCGTATTGCGGCTTGGGGGAAAAAGAAAGGAATTCCAATTCATTATTATATTTCTCCTCAAATTTGGGCTTGGAAAGAAAATAGAATTAAGGACATTAAACGTGATTTTGATCATTTATATGTGATTTTACCTTTTGAGAAAGATTTTTATGAACAGAAACACCAGTTTCCTGTTGAATTTGTTGGCCATCCGTTAATTGATGCGATTCATCAACGAGAAAGAGTAAATGCAGAACAATTTAAAATGACTCATCAACTCGATGAACGTCCGATTATTGCTCTTTTACCCGGGAGTAGAAAACAAGAAATTAGTAAATTATTACATGAAATGTTAGCTATTGTTCCCGATTTTCCAGCTTATCAATTTGTAATTGCTGGTGCTCCGGGACAAGACGATTCGTTTTATGCTCAATTTTTAAAGAATCATTCGGTTAAATTTATTTCTAATAAAACGTATGATTTACTGAGTGTTGCTTATGCCGCCTTGGTTACATCGGGCACAGCGACGCTAGAAACGGCTCTTTTTAAAGTTCCCGAAGTGGTTTGTTATAAAGGAAATTGGGCTTCTTATCAAATTGCAAAACGAATTATCACATTAAAATATATTTCTTTGGTTAACTTAATCATGGATGAACCCGTGGTGACCGAGTTGATTCAAGGAGAATGCAATTCTAGACGAATTAAAGAAGAGTTAAACAAACTATTGGATGATGCACATCGGGCTAAACTTGTTGAGAAATATACTGCTTTAGAAGAAAAACTGGGTGGCGAAGGGGCTAGCGAAAAGGTTGCTAAACTTATTGTTGGTTCTCTTTTGAAAAGCTAAATGGAATGGTTAACTTTGAAAAAATCATATTTCTTGAAAAAACTTAGCCTGCTCTCCCTTTTATTTTTGTTTTTAGTAAGTTGTAAATCTTCTCATTCTGGTATTATTACGTCTAAAGAAGAAGCCCAGCAAAAAGGTATTTATAAAGCTCCAAAAGCAAAAAATACTGTCGCTAAAACAAGCGATGCCACGAAAAAAACGCCTGAGAAGAAAAAAAAGGAAAGAAAGCCTAAAGTACCAAAGCCAAAGGATGATGTTGTTAAAATTGATGCTGATAAATCAATTTTTATCAATCAACTAATTGCTACGGCCATGGAATATAATGGGGTTCATTATCAATATGGCGGCAATAACTTTGCGGGCGTTGATTGTTCTGGTTTGGTTTGTACGGTTTATAGAACGTATGATGTTTCGCTACCAAGAGCATCTAAAGACCAAGCTAAGGTTGGAAAAAAAATAAAACGCAAGCGGGTTAAAAAAGGCGATTTGGTTTTTTTTAAGACCAGCCACCGTGACGTTATTAATCATGTGGGGATTGTGACGGCCGTTAAGGGCGATGAAATATTTTTTATACACGCGAGCACGAGCAATGGTGTTGTTGTTTCTTCTTTAAACGAGGCATATTATAAAAATGCTTTTGCTCAATTTAACCGCGTTTTAGGGAAAGACCAAATATAATTTTACACTTTTATTTTTGTATTAAATTTTTTGTTACTTTCGTTTTATGAAGGTGATTAAATTTCCAGCCTTAAACATCACATTGTGTGTTGTGTTGGGAATTTTGGCTTCAAACGAAATCAAACCCGACATCATTTCTGCATGTCTGTACTTTTCACTTTTTTTTCTCCCTTTTTTACTTTTTTACGGACTTAGTATTTCCAGAAAGAAATTTCAACTTCCTTTTGGAATCTCAACCTACTTACTCAGTTTTTTCTTGGGATTTTTAATTTATGCTTTACATTACAAACCTAATCATGCTCATCACTATTCAAACACTGACTATAATGATAAAGCACTTGTACGAGGAATAATTTCTGAAAAGCTAAAACCAAATGCTTTTAGTTATAAATATTTTCTAGAAGTTGAATCTGTCGACAAAGTCAATCAAACAGGTAAATTATTGATTATTTTATCCAAAAAAGATGTTGAAAAGGAATTTCAAATTGGCGATATTATCGTGGCTTATGCAAAAATAAAACCTATTATCAGGCCACATAATCCAGATCAGTTTGATTACGCCGCCCATCTAGAAAAGAAGGATGTTTTTGATCAATTATACCTAGAAAATAAAAATTTTAACATTAGTGGTTCCGAGAAGGAGCTTCTTTATCAATTGGAAAAAATTAGGCAAAAAATCGTGTCTTATTTAGAAAAAGAAAAGGTTCCAGAAAATCGGCTTTCCATCATTAAAGCTCTATTTTTAGGACAACGACAAAATATAGAACAGCAAACACTTAATCAATATTCTCAGGCAGGGGCAATTCACATTTTAGCCATTTCAGGATTGCATATTGGTATTTTGTTATTCTTTTTTAAAACCTTGTTCAAACCTTTGGAACGTTTAAGGTATAGCCGCATTTTTATTCCAGCTCTACTCCTACTTATTTTGTGGTTCTTTGCCATCTTGTCGGGTCTTTCGGCCTCGGTAGTTCGGGCAGCAATGATGTTTTCAGTGGTTACATTTGTGCTCTATTTAAAACGCGACACGAACATCTATAATACATTGGGCATTTCCATTTTATTCATTTTATTATTTGAACCTAATTTTATATTCGATGTGGGTTTTCAATTGAGTTACAGTGCCGTTTTTGCAATTGTAACCATTCAACCGCTATTTTCTAGGTTATGGAAATCAAAAAATAAAATTGTTCAATACTTTCTTGACATTTTAACAGTTTCCTTTGCGGCTCAAATTGGCGTTTTACCTTTGAGTATCTATTATTTTCATCAGTTTCCAGGTTTGTTTTTTCTAACTAATTTAGTAGTCATTCCGCTTTTAACACTCATTTTAGTAGCTGGATTACTGACTTTTATTTTGGGAAGCTTGGGTATTCCCGTTTCGCTATTAATTCATTTTTTATCCACATTAGTAGGCTTGATGAATCACTATGTGGCTAAGATCGCTTCGTTTGAAGACTATATTATTAAAGGAATTCCGTTTAATTCGAGTTTGCTACTCATGTCCATTATTACAACAATTAGTATTGTTCTATGGTTCAAAAAACCAAAGTTTGTTCATTTAACTATTGCCTTACTAACATTGTTACTTTTTCAACTTACGCTAATTTTTTCATGGGAATTTCATCGTTCCACCAATGAATTTTTGATATTACAATATCCAAAACAAACCGTATTGGCAATGAAAATAGATAATCACATTAGTTTGTGGAGCAATGAAAAAGAAGTGGTAGAGAATTATGTAATCAAAAATTATTTACAAGGAAATTTCGGAGAGATTGATACGATTTCACCCGTTCAAAATGTGATGAAAATTAACCAAACAAAGCTTTTAATTATTGATGATAAAGCTATTTTTTCGCTCCCGATAAAGCCTGATGTTGTTTTATTGACGCAATCGCCAAAGCTAAATTTGGAACGTCTGTTAACGGAATTGCAACCTAAACTGATTATTGCCGATGGCAGTAATTTTAAAACATTAGTTGAACGCTGGCAAAAAACCTGTGCGAAAAAAAATATCCCCTTTCATTCGACGTATGAAAAGGGATTTTATAAGATTGATTTACCTTGATTTATTTTGGTAAAAATTCGTTAACAACCGCTAGAAATTTTTCTGGTCCGCCAGCTACATAGCCTGTTTTTCCGAGTTGTTCTAAGTTAATTTGTTCGCCATTTTTTTTTGGATTGACAAACCAAATTGTTGGATAACCCGACACTTGAAAAATTTGTTGCAGTTGCTCATTTTGTTGTTTTAATTTTTCTTCTAATTGTGTTTTTCGTGGAAAGTCTAATTCTACTAAAATCACCTTCTTTGCCCATTCTGCAAATTCTGGTTTATAGAACACTTCTTTTTGGAGTTTGATGCACCAGCCACACCAATCGCTACCGGTGAAAAACAACATTAATGGTTTTTTGCTTTTATTAGAAAGCTCAATGGCTTTATTGATGTCGGTATGCCATGTGAGTTCTTGTGCACCAACGGTTTGCAATGTTGCTAAAAAGAACAGGAGTAAAAGTGTTTTTTTCATCTTATTTTACTGTTTTTAATTCTGATAATAATTGTTCTGGTTGATAATAACCTACGATGACTTTGGCAATATCCGCTTTTTTGTCTAAAACATACATCGACGGATAGCCTTCTACTTTTAGAAAAGCGGTGAATTCATGCATGCTATTTCTACCGGTTCGAGAAGCGTCAAAACCGGGGTTGCTGTATTTTTTTCCTTTAAAATTGACTTCTGTATTTCCTTCTGCATTGAATTTTACGGGATAATAGGTGGCGTTGATAAAATCCGCCACTTCTTTGGTTTGAAAGGTGTTTTTATCTAACATTTTGCATGGCCCGCACCAATCAGTATAAACGTCCATGAAAATGGGTTTAGGTACTTTTTTTTGCATGGCTAAGGCTTCATCGATAGTCATCCAGTTGATTTTTTGTGCATTTGTTGCAAACGTGGTAAATGCTACCAGGATGATAAACAGGACTTTTTTCATAGTTATAATTTTTTTTTATTCATTTTCAAAAACAATGCCGAAATTTAAAATAAATATTTTACATCTTGCATTAATTTTTGGTTTATTTACTTTTGGTTTAGTTAGAATTATGTCGCTATTCTCATAACTTTAATTTTTAAGCGAAAAAAAAAGCCTGTGAAATAATTTCACAGGCTATAAAAGTAAGAACTATTTTTAATAAAAATTAGCGAACACCGTGCATCATTTTTTTGATAACTGGCGTAAGTAAGAATAAAATTAAGGCTGCAACGCCACACAAAACCACAAAAACCATAAAGAAATCATATAGATTTTGTATTTCGACACCAGCAAACATTTTATATTGGTCGTTAATTTGATTGTCCGCTAAAAGCTGTAATTGTTCGGCTGTTGGCGTAAAGGTTTTGTCTAAAACACCTTGTAAATCAATTCCTAACGCCGATGCTTTTTGGAATTTATCTCCTGTCGCCGGAAGAATTGAACCTAATGTTCCCGATAAAGCATAACCAGCAGCACTTGAAATAAAGAATACGCCATAGGCTAACGAAGCAAAACGTTTTGGAGCTAATTTTCCAACTAAGGACAAACCAATTGGCGACAAACAAAGCTCTGCAAAGGTTTGAATTAAGTATAATAAAATTAACCACTTAATTGCCAAGAGTCCTGTCGTCCCTAAATCGGCCACATTATTTGCAATGATAAAATAACTTAAAGCGATTAATAATAAGCCAATGGATTGTTTGACGGTTGATAACGGCTCAATATTTTTTTCTCGTAATTTATCCCACAACATACTGAATGGGAAAGCAAACATGACCACGAAAAGCCCGTTAAATATTTGAACCATCGAAGGCGGCATATTCCAACCAAAAATATTTCTATCGGTTTGATTATCTGCAATAAAAGTTAACGATGAACCCGCTTGTTCAAAAGCTGCCCAAAAGAAAATAATAAAAAATGACATGATGTAAATAACCCAAATTCGATCTGTTTCTACCTTTGTTAATGTTTTATCTAACAAAATTAATGTTGCGAGTGCAACTCCACTAGCATATATAAATGGATAGATGTACAGTTTCACGACATTTTCGCCATCTGTAAAAAAGTAAAAAGCAAAGAAAACGGCAACAAAAATACCAAGAGCTGTCATAATTGATCGGGACGTGAATTCTGCTTGCATCGATTCCCCTTCTTCATAATCTGCTGCATCATGACCTGATGGTAATCCACCAATTGCTTTTCCATCTGGCGTTACCACGTATTTATCTTTAAGAAAATAGAAAATAGCAGTTCCTAAAATCATTGCTATACCTGCCGCTAAAAACCCGTATTTAAACGCATGCACATCTCTAACCATATTGTAAGAACCGTCTGGCATCAAAACCTCATTGTTAACATCGCCCACAAAAGGACAAATAAATTGACCTAAAAAAGCTCCGATGTTAATTCCCATATAGAAAATAGTGAAAGCTGTATCTAATTTAGATTTTTCTTGTTTTGGATATAAACTTCCCACCATCGAAGAAATATTTGGTTTGAAAAAACCATTTCCAAAAACAATAATTCCTAAGGCAGACCACAATAAAATATTTGCTAGACCTAAATTTGTACCAAAAATACTAGCACTAAAAAATAACATGATTTGACCAACTGCCATCATCGCACCACCGAGCATAATACAATTTCTGTTTCCAAAAAAACGATCGGCGATAAAACCACCAAGCATTGGGGTTAAATAACAAAGTCCTAAAAATCCTCCATAAATTATAGAAGCTTCTTCTTCTTTCATTAATAGAGCATTTACCATGAATAAGGTTAAAATGGCCCTCATCCCATAGAAATTGAACCTTTCCCACATTTCGGTTCCAAAGAGTACCCAAAGTCCTTTTGGATGTCCTGATTGTACAGCTACTTCACTCATAAAAATTGTTTTGGTTAGTTAATTATAAATTTTGGTTAATATAGTTTGTCATTTTTGTATACAATTGTAATCTAATTTTTCCACCATAAATGCCATGATTAGTGTCTGGATAAATGGCTTGGTCAAATTGTTTGTTGGCCAATTGCAAAGCTCTAATCATTCGGGTTGCATTTTGAAAATGTACGTTATCATCTGCTGTTCCATGAATAATTAAATAGTTTCCTTTTAATTTATCTACGTGATTAATCGGTGAATTTTCGTCATAACCACTCGCATTTTCCTGCGGCGTTTGCATATAACGCTCAGTATAAATTGAATCATAAAATCGCCAATTGGTTACCGGAGCAACTGCAATGGCTAATTTAAACACTTCATTACCTTTTAAAATACAGTTACTTGACATAAATCCGCCGTAACTCCAACCCCAAATTCCAATTCGGGTTGCATCGATGTAAGCATATTTTCCAAATTCTTTAGCAGCATCAATTTGGTCTTCTACTTCATATTTGCCTAACTCATTTTGGGTTACTTTTTTGAAATCCGCTCCTTTTAATCCTGTTCCACGACCATCGACACAAGCCACTAGAATACCTTGTTGAGCCAACATCATGTGCCAATAATCGTTTGGATTTAACCATTGATTAGCCACTTGTTGCGAACCTGGACCGCTATATTGAAATAAAAGTAATGGATATTTTTTTGTTGCATCAAAATCTTTTGGTTTGATGATGTAGGCATTTAATTTATGCCCTTTCTCCGTTGTAATTTCAAAAAATTCTTTGGTTGGAAGTTCATATTTTTCAATTTTTTTGGCCAATTCATCGTTATTGACAATCGATTGAAGTTGTTTTCCGTCTTTCGAATCATGCAAGGTATAAAGCGGAGGACTCGTTGAACTTGAATACGCATTAATAAAAAATTGAAAATTCGGACTAAACGTAGCTTTATTCGTTCCAGTTTTTTGGGTTAAACGCGTTTTGTTTTTTCCGCCGACTTTTATTTTATAAACATCTCGATTAGTCGACCCGTTTTCTACCGATTGATAATAAATTTGTCCGTTTTTTTCATCAAAGCCGTAATAATCGGTTACTTCCCAATTTCCTTTGGTAATTTGATTTTTAAATTTTCCCGTTTTGTCGTAATGATATATATGATTAAAGCCGTCTTTTTCTGAAGTCCAAATAAAACTATTGTCTTTTAAAAAAGTAAGGTTATCGGTCACTTCCACATAAGCTGCATCTTTCTCATTTAAAACCACTTTTGTACTACCCGTTTTAGCATCTACAAAAAGTAAATCAAGGTTATCTTGGTGCCGATTTAAAACTTGAATACTCACTATATTTGCCTCATTTGTCCATTTTAATCGAGCAATGTAAAAATCGTTGTATTGATTTAAATTGATTTTAGTGGCTGAATTAGCAGCAACATCATACGTTTGTAAAGAAACCAAAGCGTTCTTTTCGCCAGCTTTTGGATATTTAAAAACTTCTTGCGACGGATATAAATCCTTTCCATAAACATCCATAGAAAATTCTGGAACTAACGTTTCGTCAAACTTGATATAAGCCAAATGCGTACTGGTTATATTCCAATCAAAGGCTTTTACAAAAGCAAATTCTTCTTCATAAACCCAATCGGTAATTCCATTAATAATCTGATTTTTTTTACCGTCGGTTGTAATTTGTGTATGCTTTTTGGAGGCAATATCAAAAATATATAAATCATTTTGATAACCATAAGCAATTTTTTTTCCATCGGGTGAAAAAGTAGGTTCTTGAATTTTATAATCGGCTACTTTTTGGACGGACTTTGAAGCAATGTCATAAATGTAAAAATCGGCAACAGACGAACGCCTAAAAATAGGATCTTCGTTCATCGCAATGAGCATTTGCGTTTCTGTCTGGTTAAAAGTATAACTATCCACAGCCGTGATTTCAGTCGAATTTTTAGTATCTAAAAGTGTACTTACTTTCTTTAAAGTTGAAAATTCGTACAAATCTATCTGAAAACTTTTGGTATTTCGGTCATTAGTAAGAACTGTATATTGGTTTGTATTTTTTAAAGCTTGTAGTGATTCCATCCCTTTTGCACGGAAAGTTCCTGATGCCCAGATGTCTTCTAGTGTTATTTTTTGTTGTCCAATTGCCGTAAAGCATGTAACTATAAATAAAAAAAATACTTTTTTAAACGAGTTCATTTTTGAGATGCTAAAATATTGTTCAATTTTAGTGAAAAAATTGGAATAATTTGCGATTTTGAATGTTAAATAGCGATATTTTTAATTTGAAGACTTTACTTAAATTACAAAAATACCGAACTAAACTTTATATTTGTAATTCATTTGATTTAAGCTATTATAATGCATCACGAAATTTCAGGATTTTCAAAATTATCCAAAGTCGAAAAAATTGATTGGATTGCTCAACACTATTTTTCACAACCCGACGACGCCATTCAATTAATCAAAAGTTATTGGAATAACGATGAAAAATTGCAACAATTGCACGATGAATTTATCGAAAATACCATCACTAATTTTTATCTTCCACAAGGAATTGCTCCTAATTTTTTGATAAATGGAAAAAACTATACAGTTCCCATGGTGATTGAAGAGAGTTCTGTTGTTGCCGCGGCTGCAAAATCAGCTAAGTTTTGGCATTCTCGTGGCGGATTTAAAACAACGGTTTTAGGCACTGAAAAAATTGGGCAAGTGCATTTTATATACCAAGGCGATTCGTCAAAATTAGTTACTTTTTTCAATCATATTAGACCAAAATTCTTCACTGAAACGGAAAGTATAACTAAAAACATGCAAAAACGGGGCGGTGGAATTTCGGAGATTCTATTGGTTGATAAAACTTCGGATTTGGAAAATTATTACCAATTACACGCCACTTTTGAAACCAAGGATAGCATGGGAGCGAATTTTATCAACTCGTGTTTGGAACAATTTGCAAAAACTTTAAAAGCTGAAGCTCAAGATTATGCTATTTTTTCAGAAGAAGAAAAAAATATTGAAGTCGTGATGAGTATCTTATCCAATTTTGTAACAAATTGCGTTGTTCGAGCAGAAGTTTCTTGTCCGATAGAAGATTTAGCCGAAAAACAGATTGAAAACCCAACCGAATTTGCCGAAAAATTTGTGCGAGCCGTTCAAATTGCAGAAATTGAACCGTATCGTGCCGTAACCCATAATAAAGGAATCATGAATGGGATTGACTCGGTCGTTTTAGCAACAGGCAATGATTTTAGAGCCGTTGAAGCCGGTGCTCATGCTTTTGCTAGTCGGAATGGAAAATACAGCAGTTTATCGCATGCTAAAATTGAAAATGGTGTTTTCAGCTTTTGGTTGGAAATTCCCTTGGCTCTAGGAACCGTTGGCGGATTGACTTCACTCCATCCAATGGTAAAATTGAATTTAGAAATTTTAGAAAAACCATCCGCTCAAGAATTAATGCAAATTGTTGCCAGCGTTGGATTAGCTCAAAATTTTGCTGCTTTGCGTTCGCTCACCACGAAAGGAATTCAAGAAGGTCACATGAAAATGCACTTAAATAATATTTTAAATCAATACCATGCTACTCCAGACGAACGAATTATAGTAGCGGCTTATTTCGCTGCTAATCCGATTTCACATTCGTCTGTTGCAGAATTTTTAACCCAATTACGAAAATAATTTATGGGTAAAGAAACGTATTACAGCAACGGAAAATTACTTTTAACAGCCGAATATGTAGTTTTGGATGGAGCTATGGCTTTGGCATTACCTACCCAATTTGGCCAGAATCTGATTGTAGAATCGGGAAAACCTAATGAAATAAATTGGAAAAGTTTTGATGCCGATGGCAGTGTTTGGTTTGAAGAAAAATTTTCGTTTGATACGATTTTTCAAGAAAACAAAGTACTTATTGATAATCCAATCCACCGACGATTAGTTGAAATCTTGCACGAAGCTTTTCAAATGAATCCCAGTTTTTTAATGGCTAATGCTGGTTATACGATTAATACTACGCTTTCATTTCCAAAAAATTGGGGTTTAGGCACATCTTCTACCTTAATAAATAACCTGAGTCAGTGGTTAAAAATTGATGCATTTGAATTATTGCAACGCAGTTTTGGCGGAAGCGGTTATGACATTGCTTGTGCCCAAAAAGACAACCCAATTATATATCAATTACAAAATAACAAACCGCATTTTCAACGGGTTGATTTTTATCCGCAGTATTCTAATCATTTGTATTTTGTGTATTTAAATCGGAAGCAAAATAGCCAATCGGCCATTGCTAATTACATTAATAAGCAAAATGACATTGGAAAAACGATTGAAAAAATAAATAAGATTACAAAAAACGTTATAGCATCGAGTGATTTAAAATCGTTTGCTTATGAAATGGAAAAACACGAACACATTTTGAGCGAAGTTCTAGAAATGATTACTATTAAAGAAACTTTTTTTGATGATTTTAAAGGAGTTGTAAAAAGTTTGGGTGCTTGGGGGGGCGATTTTGTTTTGGCAATTTCTAAAGAAAATCCAACTAGTTATTTTAAAGAACGTGGATTTGAAACGGTTATCCCTTATGAAAAAATGATATTAAAATAATACCTTTTTAAAAAATAGTCCATAAAAAAATCCCAATCGGTAAGATTGGGATTTTTTTTGCCTATATGGTTTGCATTAATAGTTAAATTGGAATCTCGAGTCTGAAATATCCGCTTTTTCTTTCAAAGCTGGAAATACGCGGTTTACACCTTGTGCATTTTGAGATTTTAATGCGTTGACTTGCATTGTATAATCTTTAGTTGGCAATGCTTTTGTTACTTTAGAAGGCTTTAAAACAAAAACACTTGCGTTTCCTTCAATTGGTGCAGAAAGTTTGTTTGCTGCTGTTGAAAAGGCTAAACCAACTACTTTAGGTTCAAAACCAGAAGTAGAAACCATTGGATTATCTAACGTAACATCAGCCGCACTTTGAACTTGAACGGTATTGGCAGTTGCGATAGCTTCTAAAGAAGCTCCTTTCATTTTCGCCATTATTTTTTCTGCTTTCTTTTTATTTTTTAAGATTGGTTCAACTTGAACACGAGCATCTTCACTATTCATCAAACCTTCCTCATTAATTTTCTTTACCCGAGCAATTAAGTGACCCACTTTAGGAATTTCAAATCGTTTGATTGCGTTTAAATCGGTATCTTTTTCAAAAGCCCAACGAATTACTTGTCTTTGAGCCCCTTGTTGGCCTAAATTTTCATCAAATGCTTTAACTCTTACTGCTGGAATAGCCGTTAATTTTGCTTCTTTTACTGCTGTTTCAAATGATTTTTCAGTAGCGGCTACTTCAAATTTTACTGCATTTGTATAGGCAACTTCTGATGTTTTTTCTGATGCTTCAATTTTTCGAGCAATCGTTGCTAAGCGAACAGCATCTTGCTTATCCGTAACTTGAATAATATGGTAACCAAATTCGGTTTCTACTAAACCAATTTTTCCAATAGGGTTATTAAATACGAAATCATTAAAGGCGGGAACCATCTGACCTGGGCCAAAGAAATCTAAATCACCCCCTTTTTGAGCAGAACCTTGATCTTCTGAAGCCGTAAACGCCAACATTGTAAACGAATCAGGGTTGGCATTAATTTGAGCCAATAATTCTTCGGCTTTTACTTTTGCTTGTTCTTTTGTTCTATCTTCTTTTGGTTGAGCTCTAGAACCGGTAAAACTGATTAAGATGTGACTTGCTCTCACTTTTGATCCTGCTTTTCTTCCCATTGAACGGCTCAACGCATAGTAATCGCCGTACTGATAAGGACCATAAATTTGTCCTTCAGGTAAATTGAAAATTTGTTCTGAATGTTCTGCCGGTAAATCTGTTTTTCCAACATAGGTAGAATCATATGGGAAATCTGAATTCGCATTTACAAATTCAACAATGTTATCTGTATTTGCAAAACCAACAATCGTATCATTAACCGCTGTTTCTTTGTTATAAACCACTTTTGGATTTAACAAAGCAGTTAATTTATTTTGAATTTCTGTTTTATCCGCATCAGAAGGTTTGTCTTCAATCACAACATATTCAATTTCTCTTGTTTCCTCCGATTTATATTTTTTCTCATTCTTTTTCATGTAATCGAGGATTTCTTGATCGGTTACCGAAACATCGCTGTCTTTAATAGAGGAATATGGAACTGCTACATAATCAAAGCTTACTTTGTTATTTTGTAATTCATATTTAAACTTAGCATCATTTTGCGTCGTAAAAAAACCTCCTTTAACTAAGGAGCTATACAACTGGTATTTTGAATTGATATTAGCACTCGACTCTGTAGATTCAAAATATTCTACTTCTTGCGGATTCGAACTTGCTTTGATGTATTCTCTATATTTATTGATGTCAAATTGCTTTAACTCATTTTGGAAGCTTGGATTTTGACCAAAATTAGGATCGCTTTTTAAGGTTTCGATTAAGTGTTTTTCGCTTATGCGAATGCCTAATTTTTCTAATTCTTCCGATAAAAGAGCTACATTAATTTCTTGTTCCCAAACCCGATTTACCGCTTGCATGGTAGACATGCCTTGGCCCGCTTTTTCGGTATTTGCCACTTTAACTCTAAATTCTTCAAATGTAATATCTTTTCCATTGATGCTTCCTACATTATTTGATGTTGAAGCAAATCCACCGCTATTAATCACATCTGCTAATACAAATGAGAATAATGCTAATGCAATTATCACAATTAAAATAAACGAACGTTGTCTAATTTTTCCTAAAATCGCCATTTTATTTCTATTTAATTTTATTTCAGTTTGCGAAAATACAATTATCTATGAAATAATTATAATGAAATCGATATATTTTATGTAAATTTTCGATGCGTTTGAAGAATATGCTTTAAAATTAAAGTAAAAGTAAATAAGCCCTAGAAAAATAAGCACTTTAAAAAAGTATTATAGACTATTCGCCAACAGACATTTTAACCAATTCGATTTTTTTATTGGTTGCTTCTTCAATAATAAAATGAAAGTTTTGGATTTCGATTTCATCGCCTTTTGCAGGAAATTCTTTCGTGTGATTAAGAATAAATCCGCCCAGCGTTAAATAAGAATCTTCCTCTGGAATATTAAGTTTATAAGTTTCATTGATGTATTCTACGTCCAGTCGGGTTGAAAAACGAAATTCACCTTCTCCCAATTCTTCTTCAATCAATGTTTCATCTTGGTCATGTTCGTCTTCAATTTCGCCAAAAAGTTCTTCTACAATATCTTCCACAGTAATCATGCCCGAAGTTCCGCCATATTCGTCTAAAACAACGGCAACACTTTTTCGTTTTTTGGTTAGTAGACCTAACACATCTTTAATAAACATGGTTTCTGGTACAAATTCAACTGGAATTAAAGCCGATTTGATTGTTTTTGGTTTCCGAAAAAGCTCAAATGAATGCACGTAACCAATGATATCGTCTAAAGAAGATTGATAAACTAACACTTTTGAATATCCCGTTTCAATGAACATTTGCTTAATCTCATTCACTTTATCATGAATTTCAACGGCTGCAATTTCAGTTCGCGGAATCATAATATCTCTCGCTTTAACGCCAGAAAACTCTAAGGCATTTTGAAACATTAATATCTCAGAATCAATCAATTCGTGGTCTTCAATAGAATTCATTTGTTCTGAAATAAAATTGCCTAATTCTACTTTACTAAAAAATAATTGAGTCTCATCGCCTTGTGTTTTAAAAACTTTTTTGAGAACGAAATCAGAAATCCAAATAACAAAAATGGAAATAGAATATAATAAAAGGTAGAAAACATAAGCCGGAATGGCAAAAATTTTCATGAAGGTATTGGCATAGATTTGGAAAAATACTTTTGGCAAAAACTCGGCAGTTATCAAAATAACCGCAGTAGAAATAAGGGTTTGAATAAGCAAAATTTGCAACGGTAAATCACTTGAAGTAAGATACGATGGAAATAGCACTTTGATTATTAAATCGCCCATCATAAAACCATAAACTACCAACGCAATATTATTGCCCACTAACATCGACGCAATGAAAAGCGAAGGTCTTTGGGTTAGTTTCGTTAGAATTTTAGCGACAATTCCTTCTTGCAACTTTTCTATGCCGAGGTACACTTTGTTGGAAGAAACAAACGCAATTTCCATTCCCGAAAAAAAAGCGGAAAGCAGTAGACAAATTACGATAATACCGATTTCCATCGCTTTTTATTTTTTCTCATTATCCATTTTCTTCATAAACTTGCGTCGGAAGAAAAACATAAAAACAGCCATTGCAGCAAAAAAGAACATGAGCCACGGACTTTGTTCTTTAGAATCTAAAAGAATAAACCCTTGGTATATAAAAAATCCCGCGGCAAAAAGATAAAAATATTGAATGTATTTAAGGTATGTCATTGTGCTATTGTTTTTTGTTTGAAAGTTCAAAACCTGTGGATTATTCGGTATCATTAATCAAACCATATACTTTTTGAAAGTTAATTCGTTTAAAATCTTTACTAAAATCAAGTCCTTCGCCGGTGGAAAGTCCTTTGTTAGGGTCTGTAAATTTAAACTTTTTTTCAGTAAAAAACCATTCGTTTTTTTGATCGTAATACAATTGCTCGGTTTCCAGAAATTGACCACCATCGGAAGTCATTTTCACATCGCCTTGTAAATCGATAATGTCGGTTCCCTTAAATGTGATGGCATAGTTGGCTTGAATATAATTTTTCTTGCCGTTGTCGTCAAATAAAGTCACATCAATTCCTTTAGGAAATTCGGTAAAAGGGTATTGAGCAGCGGCATAATCAAACATTTTTGGTCCTTTTAAAATGGCTTTAATTTTTCCGGAATCGGTATATTTCATGTTCACGGAATCCGCTTCGCCGGTGGGCATAAATTCAGATACATTGAATTTTTGAATTTCTTTAAAGTTACTTTCACATGCAAAAAACAATGTCACAGCAGAAACTGTGACACTGATTTTTATTATTTTTTTAAATAGATTCATTTACTACAAACTAGGAACAGTAACGCTTCGGCCTACCCAACATTTAAAACTAATACTTTGTCCTTCTCTACCCGAGTTAAAAATCTCTTGTGTAGATGGAGCCAATTTATCATACGCCGCCGCAGCATTATTTCCTGCAGTTGTTCCCGCTTTACGTGCAGTTTTTGCCGCTAACCAATAGATTGCTCTTTTTTCGAATGGATCATTTCCACATTCGTTGGCACTATTGGCATACAATTGAGCAATGTAAACATGAACATCACCAAATGATGGTTTAGCTTGTAAAGCCTTTTCTGCATAGGCTCTTGCCTGTACCTTATTTCCGTTACCGTAAATATTTCTAGCAATGATATAATAAATATTTGCTCTTTTGGTATTGTCCTTTTGCAAATCAGCAGATTGGTTAAAATATTCTAAGGCTTTGGTATTATTCTTTTTAGAATAGAAAGACACCCCTAAATTATAGGCTGATTCTGCTGTTGGATTCAATTTGTGCAACTGATCCGATATTTTAGAGAACAATGGGTCTTCTGAACAGCCTTTTCGATCTAAACGTTCTGCGGCTCTTCTTAACCATTCTTCGCTGTTTTTATTTTCTTCAAAACTTGCACCTAAAAACGGAATCAAACGTTCACAAGTTGCTAATTGAGCAATTTTAGCATCCATACTTGAGCGAATGGTTTCATAAGCATCTAAGTTGATTTGGTGATTTTGTTTATACCTATTTTCTTTATCGGTTAAAGCTGTTCCGCCTTCTTCTTTTTGCAATAAAGCATCTAAGGCATCTGAAAGTATTTTCTCTTCCTCACCAATTTTATCTGATATTTCATCATATTTAGTAAAAACATCTTGCAATTGAATTCCGTTTTTTCCAGCTTCAAAATCGTTGACAAAGATTTCAAAATAAACATATAACGCTTTTGGATTAGTGAAGTTTTCTTTATCGGTTTTAAAAGCGACGTCTAACAACTTGTAAATTTCTTCGGAAGTTCCTACATTATTTTCGAAAAGAGCCATTGCTTTTTTCATATCAATCCCTTTAACTTTATCAGGAAAATTGGTTTTGTATTCGTCTTCCAACTTAATTAATTCACGTACTTCTTTTTCTTTTTCCGCAGGGGTTGCTGCATTATCAATTCGGGAATTATAAATTCTTTCCCCATAGAGATAAGTGGCTTCACTAATTGAAGCACAGTCTTTTCGAAGTTCTTGCAGGTACTTAAAAGTTTCCTCGCCATAATTTTTGGTTTTAGCGAGTTCCGCAAAAATGGATAATTTTTCAGCACAATTAACAGACGCTTGTCCAAAAACAGCTGTTGTTGTTACTAAAAGGAAGGCAGATAAAATTGTTATTTTCGTTTTCATAATTTTTAAATTTATACTTTTAATCATATTTTCTTTGGATAAACCATTTGTCGTTTAATGAAAAACTAATACTGATGTTTTGAAAATTCTCTTCAATCAATCCACCGTATATTGTTCCTCTTTTTCCATATTCATAAGCAATGTTAATATTGGAGAACGAACCTTTGATTGGAAAACCTAAACCAAAAGTTATGCCATAATTGTCAATTTCTTTATTATCTATCACTAAACCCGTGTTTTGATAGTTAAATCCAGCTCTGTAAGTGATTCGTTTATAGTAGTTTGAAAATGAATCATAGTCAGGAATAAAAAAACCGCCAAAATTATATTTCGTGCTGTTTTCAAAAGTCACATTACCGAAATCATCAAAGCGATTTGTTAAAACACTACTGTTTATAAGCGTTACTTCTGCCCCAATCGACCATTTTCTAACTTCACCAATTCCAACACCAAAACCAACTTTAGATGGATATTTAATTTCACTATCTGCCACAGGAATATCTTCTTCATTGACTAAAATTTCTCCCACCAGACTTGAAATTTGAACTACGCCAATACGTCGTTGGTTAACGCTTTGTAAAGTTGTTTCTGGAGAATACAATAAACTTCCAAAAATAGTGGTTTTTTTATTAATTAATTGGCTATATAACAAACTGCTATTGAAATTAAACCCAGTAATGTCAGTCTGATTAATTTCTCTTGTTCCGTATTGCACTTCTGGAAGAAATGTTATGTTGTTTGTGGTGATATTCCCAAAAATATAATTGAAATCGGCACCGACTTGAAAATACTTGTTAATTTTATAACCCACACCACCATAAACTTTATTGGTACCGCCCGTTCCTAAAAAGCGAGAGATTGGCATAGTTGCATCTGTTAAATCACCGCTTTGAATTTTGTAGCCAACTGACGTAAAAGGCATTGTTCCGATAGCGGCAACCCATTTTTTTGATATCGGTATAGCAATCGCAATGTAATCAATAGAAGCTCTCATGGCAGACTCTTGTTGCTGTTCCGTTTTAAAATTAGTTGAATTCATATTACCGCCAATGGTAAAGGTGGTATGCATAATATCTGCTAAGGAAGCAGAATTATTTATATTGATGTGAATGGAGTCTTTAATCATATTAATTCCGCCCATTCCTCTATTTTCCACATTCCCTTTAAATACAAAATCACCGATACCATAGAAGGAATAAGGCGATGAGGAGGCATTTTGTGCTTTTGCATAAACAGAAATCACTAAGCAAAAAATGATAAGAATTTTTTTAATCATTGTTGATTTTATATTGGAAAAATTGATTTAAACTTTCTAGTAGAAAATTTGAATTGGCAAATATGGTATTTTTTAATCTTTTAGCCAAAAAATCAGCGTCTCCGCCCGTTAAAATTATGGTAAAATTTTCGCTTCCCTTTTTATATTGGTCAATAAAACCGTCGATTTCATAAATTAAACCGTTCACAACTCCAGAATGAATCGATTGATTGGTTGAATTTCCGATGAAATGAATCGGCTCTTCTTTGGTCAATAAAGGTAACTTCGTTGTAAATTGATGTAGTGATTCATAACGAAGTCGCAATCCCGGTGAAATAGCTCCGCCCCAATACTGATTTTGAGCATCGATAAAATCATAGGTAACACAAGTTCCAATATCAATAACCAATCGGTTGGCAGCTGGAAAAAGCAAGGTCGCACCAGCCGCTAAAACGAGTCGGTCTATTCCTACAGTTTTTGGCGTACTATACTTATTTACAAAAGGAAACATATCATCACTACAAATAATATGAACGCTCAAAACACTAGGAAATTGTTTAAAATCAATTTTCAAGTCTTTTCCAACCGATGACAGCATAACCGAATCAATTTTTGTATACCGTTGAAAAATAATTTTAAAGTTTTCAACGGCTTGTTCGGCCGGAAAAATGAGATGAAACAACAGTGTATTATGCTCAAAAACAGCAACTTTAATTCTAGTATTTCCAACGTCGACAGCTAAAAGCATATTATTAATTTCAAGTGGCAAAGATACGAATTGATTTTTTTTCACAAATGTTTTGGATAAAATAAAAATCGTCCTATATTTGCACCCGCAATAGCAACGGTACCTTAGCTCAGATGGTAGAGCAATGGACTGAAAATCCATGTGTCCCTGGTTCGATCCCTGGAGGTACCACTTAAACCCGAGTAGTTTTATTCGGGTTTTTTGTTGCACTATTTTTTATTGAAAAACCTAATTCTTCAACTAATCCTTCAATGTTTCCGGTGCTTGCACTGGAGAAATTTCAAAAGGCTTAGTTGAAATGTAATGATTTTTTATTGCCTCTGGCGTTTCCATATATTCTGTTTCTTCTACGTCTTCTGACTCTCTTCCGATGCCAATCGATGGGTTTTCCTGATTTCCAGTTATCCTAATTGGAATTCCAAGAGCTTAGTTGAGTTTAGCTAAATCCATTTGCAATCGAATTCGGGCTTCAATTTTCGGTATTGACAATCCGTTGAGCAACACATTTCCGTTTAAGAAATCTTTGTCTACTTCAAAATAAATGGAGTCAATTTTTACTGCTAATTGCTCCACATCTAAGGATGGTAATCGGGTATCAAAGTTTAAAAATAAATTTCTAGCAGGCAAAGGCGTATTTTCGTGTGCGATAAAGCCCTCTCTAATTTTCATATTAAAATGAACGCTTGGTTTTTTATTTTCTTCTGCAATGTTATCACCTTTTAATTCAAATAATAAATCTGTTTTTCCAGTAAATTTTGTCTTGTCTAACCATTTTATATACTGCGGCGGAAGAGCGGTAAAAAAATCATTTAATTGGCCAATCTCTGATATTACGGCAAAATCCATAGCGTAGCCGTTCTTTAAAAAATTGAATTTACCTTTAAATTCTATTGGTAATTTATTGATTTATAAATTATTTTGCTCGAATACAAAAGCCAACGAATTGGTGTTAATTTTGGTTATTAATTCGGCATTTACTTTTTTATTTTTGAGATAGGTTTCATTATCGATTGTAAAATCAAACGATTCGATTTGAGCATTGGTTTTCAAATCAAAAACAGCTACGTTCAAATCGCCTTTTCCGAGGTAATTTAGTCCTTTGGCAACGATTACAATTTTTGTAGACTGATCAGTATAGGATAAATTCATTGTTTTTATGTCAATTCGTTCCAATATTAAGGAGGCGGAAGAGGTATCGGCTACTTTTTCATTGGATTCTGACGTATACACATTGTAATTGGGTTGTCCTTTTTCATTGACCAATACTTTTATATTTCCATCAAAAACAAAAATTTTATCGATTTTGATTTTATCACCAAAAAAAATAGATTTCACATTGATTCCAAAAGCCACTTTTTGAGCAACAACCAAGGTGTCTTTTTCAAATGGAGCCGAACCTTTAAGTAAAGAGTCATCGAGTATTAGCGTCAAAGAAGGAAAATGCGAAAAAAAGGAAAGACGGGTTTCCTGAAAACTCAATTCGCCATTAAGTTTTTTATTGGCAAAGGCTTTCACATTATTGGTCAATGCTTCTGGGAACACTGTGGGCAACAAAAACAGTAAAAGTAAAAGAACCACAATAGCAATTCCCATTCCTTTTAGTGCCTTCATGATAATACTTTTATCCTTGTTTTGCACCGCACGAAAATATTCGTAAACTTGGAACCTACCAAATCGTAAAAGCACAAAACCCAACTAAAAAGTTGGGTTTTGCAAATTATATAATAACAACTAACTCAAAATTTATTTTTTAATTAATTTCATCGTTTTTTCGCGTCCGTTTTCATCGGCTGCTTTTACAAAATAGATGCCTTTGTTTAAATCGCTTATGTCAAAAGAATAATTAAGCTCGTAGGCTTTGTTGAATGATTTCACCAATTGTCCCGTTACCGAATAAATTTCTACTTTTGATGTTGCAACAGAGATGCTAAACGAATTAGAAGCTGGGTTTGGAGCCAAAGCTACATTTGAATTCATATCAAAATTACTAGTCGATAAGGTAGAAGGCCGATTACCAAATACTCTAAATTGTCCTGGTAAAAGATTTATCGGTGCTGTTAGACTCGTGACATTAAACGACGTATCATCCATTAAATTATACCACGTTCCTCCATACGGAAAATCGGGGGTAATATTTTGGGGAGCTACTGAGAAATTAGCTAAAATAACAACATTTCTTAACTGCGAAGTCGGTAAAGAAGCATCAAAAACATAGATTCGTTGACGAATATTACTCCCGTTTGGACTAATTGAATATTGTCCGTTGAAAACAGGCTCGTTTATTTTTAGTTTAATCATTCTTGACCAATCATTAAAAATCGAAATTCGTCTTGGATCTGCAAGCCAATTTTCTGTCCATTGAACTTGTTCTTTGGTATCTAATTTACAGTCCCCAGGAAGGAAAGCACTTTCATCATTAACTGATCCATTTGGACAAGTAAAAATGGATTGATTACTTCCAAGTTCACCAAAGTGCCAAATCATCTTTGGTCCTGGAACTAAAATACTGGTTGCTCCAATAGCTCCCATTCGGGCTAAAGCATTGGTTAAATTTCCATTTACAGGAGCAGAACCGCCGCCATTTCCAAAGGTAATCGCTTCATACATCATTCGGTCTTTATCATGACTTTCTGGATAACCAATTAATCTTTTTCCAGCAAAACCTCTACTAAGGTGACCCATTCTGTTGATGTTTTGATTTGCAAATCCCATGGCCAATTCTTTATATTGCGAATACATTTCGCCCCACATCATAATTCCTTTCCCTTCTCCTAATCTATAATTTGCCCATTCTTGTTCCTCATTATCAGCTCCTAAATGTTCAAAAATTACAAGATGAGTTGTATCTCCATTCCATGAACCTGGAGTTGTAGAATTATCACCAAACCACGAATAATCGGCATATTGTTTCAAGAGTGCAACCCGATCCGCTTGAAAATCATTGGTGCAACTATCATCGCCGGCTGTGCAGTTTTGCGTAAATCCTTTGGTTAAATCCCAACGGAAGCCATCAATTTTGAATTCTTCAATCCATTGTCTAATAACCCTTTTGGTGTAATACTGGGTTAAAGCAGATTGATGATTAAAATCTTCGCCAACACTATAACTGTGGCGAGCGGTTGTGTTATAATACGGATTTTCAGTTGTTGGTAATCCCCATCCGTCTCCATCTGGGTCATTCATCCACATTCTTACTCCTGGGTTTCTTCCAAATGAATGATTCAAGGCTAAGTCTAAGATAACGGCTATTCCATTTTGATGACATACATCAACAAATTCTTTAAATTTAGCTGCAGTTCCATAAAATTTATCTAAGGCCATGTGAAACGAAGTGTTATATCCCCAACTTTCATTCCCTTCAAATTCCATTACGGGCATCAATTGAATCGCATTAACACCTAAGTCTTTGAAATAATTAATTTTATTAATTAGGTCTTGGTAATTTCTATTGGCATCAAAATCTCTAATTAAAACTTCATAAATAACCATATTATCTTTACTTGGTTTTACAAAATTTAAAGTAGCATCGCTCCAAGTATACGGAACTTGCCCTGTTTGTAAAACGGTCACTTCTCGCTCTTGCCCTTGAGGATAAGCAGGAAGATTTGGATAGGTAACAACAGGAATAAACGGGTCATCAAAAGGCGAAAGTACTAAGGTGGAATACATATCGGCTGTTTTCACTAATGTCGGTGAATTTGCAAGGGGTGTTTGATCTACAACCCAATATTGATAAGTATAATTTTCAGCTGGATTTAAATCTGTTAATTCTAACCAAAAAATATTGGTTGACGGATCTCTTTTCATGGCATAAGAGCCATTAGGTTGCCAATCATTAAAACTTCCGGCAACATAAACAAAATCTTTTCCGGGAGCATTTAACTTTAAGGTTGCTCGCGTTGGATCTGATGGATTATAGTTAATTCCATCTTCAATTCCTGCTGGAGCAGCTTGCGAAATTGTTCCAGGATTAACCATAACACTAAATCGTCTTGTAATTGTGCTAGCACCCTGTGTTACTTCTAATTGATAATTTTGATTATCATTAATATTTGTATGTGTAAAAGCATAATTTGCTGTAGAAGCATTTGAATTTAGAGTAGCTCCATTTGCTTTCAATACATAGCTGGCGTTTCCGCCGGTATTATTAGCGGCAATACTTAAACTTCCATTGGCATTAATAATTGTAGCACCGCCATTTGTTGGAGAAGTTAAATTAACCTGAAACGTTCCTACATTAAAAATAAAATCCGCACAAGTTGGTGGCAATTTTAAAGTTTGTGAACCTGCAGGATTTCTAAACACCATACCCAACTTGGTAGCATTTGCTTGTTGTGATGCATTAATTCCGAAATACGTACTTGGAGTCAACGTGATTGACCACGTTCCATTTCCGTTATTGGTCATTAAACCAACCGAATCGTCTTGCCCCCAATTTCCTACAACAGAAAACCCAAAAGCATTGGTGTCATTTCCAATACCAGCATGCATATAGACTTTTGCTGGATTTGGACTAATCAAGTTGCACGCTTGTGCAGCCATTGAAACAGTAATTGTAATTTGGTCTGTCACATTAAAAGTAGAAGGCGTAATGGTTACTTGAGCCGAAACAATTCCGGAAAATAGCGACAATATAAAAATGAATATATTTTTTTTCATAGCTTGAATTTTTAAAAAAAAGGGCCGTTAATAAACAGCCCTTTTTAAGGAAAATAAAATTAATTATTGAGCAATTAGCTCATACGTATATAATCTAGGATTAGTAAAATCTAATTTAACTAAATAAGTACCTCCTGCATCAACAGAAAGGTTACCACCGTCTTGCGACATTGCCGCAGGATCTCCACCATAATTGATTGTCCATGCATCGTTTGCTCTGAATTTAAACTCACCAGCTGATAAGGCCATTGTACCTTCCCACAATTTAGTCTCTGTATTATAGGTCAAAGCAGTTCCAGCACCCCAACCTCCTGGTGTCGCTGCTCCAATGATACTCCAATTAGTTTGTACTGTAGAATACGTTAAAGCAGTTGTATTTGCTTTAACTAGGTAGTAACCCGCACCTGCTTGACAATTAGATTCATCTTGTTCTACTAAAATACCAGAGAATGACCCATCATCACCATAATCCGTATTACCCCAATTGAAAGCACCAGAAGCATCTGGAGCCAAAAATTTGTACTCACCATCTAACCAAACAAAGCCTTCATAATCTGTTTCTCCAAAAGCAGAAGATGCTAATTTTGGTGCTGTTGGTGGATTCCACCCTTGGTGATTTCCAGGAACTGCAATTTTTGGTAAATCTGTACTAAACGTAGTTAAAAAAACAGTTACCGTATTAGAAACTTGTTCCAAAGAACCAGTTGTTCCAGCAGTTGCTTTTACTCGAATGTCTAAACCACCTTCTTGAAAAGGAGTTAATCCAGCCGCAACAGCTGCACCGTTAAGTTCTAAAACGTTCCATGTTACATTTGTTCCTGTAGTGGTTGCACCCACAACTGGAGAAGCGAATTCAGTTCCTGCAATTGCTAATTCAACAACATATTGAATTTCTGTAGGCGTACCGTAATTAGCAGAACTCCACGTTAAAGTTATTGCTGGATTTGTTTGTAAATTTGGATCTAATATTACATTTGTACCAGCATCTGGCGTCAAAATCGAGAAATCCCCTACTGGGTCTAGAATTTGAAAATTTTCTTCGTCTTCGCACGACATTAAGCCTGCAAAAGCGATAAAAGCGAATAGAAATTTGAATGTATTTTTCATTTTTAAAAATTTTTATTTTTGATTAATAACCTGGGTTTTGTGTTAAATTTGGATTCACGGCTAAACTTTGCAATGGAATTGGATATACTTTTAAGTTTCCAGAAATAGAAATTCCGTTAGAACCATTACCTTTCCAAGCCCAATTGTAGTTACCGCCAGTGTAGCGATTAAAACGAATTAAATCTTGTCTTCGGTGTGATTCCCAATGTAATTCTCTTGAGCGTTCATCCAAAATAAATTGAAGCGTAACTTGAGCGGTCGATACATTTCCAGTTTGATTTCCAAAAGCTCTTTCTCTCAAATTATTGATGTAAGCTACAGATTCTTGTGAAGCTAAACCTGTTTGCTCTAACGTACTATTTGTTCCACCGGCATTTCTCATTTGAGCCTCTGCTAACATCAAGTAAACGTCTGCTAATCTAAATAATGGAAAATCAGTATCCACAAAAACTAAATCAGAACCTTGAGCACCATTTGATGTTCTATTTGAGAATTTAGCAATAATAAATCCAGAATCTCTATCTGAAATAGTTCCAATTTCGTTTGTACGATTTTCTTTAATTAAGGTATTCCTTGAATCACCGTTATATAAGGCATCGTCAAATTTGTTAGCAAATTGTTTTCTAACCCGAAGAGCACCACCCCAACCTCCAGCACCTACGCCTAGAGCAATTCCGTTTTGTTCAATCGAACCTACTGAGCCATTAATCATAACGGTTGTTGGGCCGAAGTTTTTAGTAAATTGTCCATCCGAAATTAAAGGAAAAATAATTTCATTTAATGCCGAATTAGTATTACTATCGGCCATAAAATTATGTAAATAATTTGGTGCTAATGAATAGCCTCCGCCAACGATGTTATTACACATTGTAATACATTCTGTATACTTTGGTGTTCCGATATACACCTCAGCATTTAAATACATTTTAGCCAAAATCATCCACGCTACTGCTTTATCAGCACGACCATGTTCATTCGTTCTTGGTGCTTTTAAATCTGCTTCCATATCAATTAACTCTTGCTCTAAGAACGCAAACAACTGTGCTCTATCATATTGCGGTCCTCCTGTAAATCCAGGTAAATCCGCTACTGTTAAGAACGGTGCTTTTCCGTATAAATCCATTAAATGATAATACGCCATAGCTCTAAGCAATCTTGCTTCTGCTCTAAATGCTGGAATTTCCGCTCTTACCGCTTCACCAACACCTCTGGCATCTAATTTTTCAGTTGTAGTTTGTCTTAAATATTCATTAGCAAAAGCTACCTGAACCATCGCTCTACCAAACATCCCACGAATAATTGGGTTTTCTGCAGACCAAATGTTGCGTTGAATTTCTCGTACTCCTGGGTCATTTTCATACGACCAAACCGCTTCATCTGCAGCTAAAACCTGCATGTACCATAGCGTTCTACCATACTGACTCGTTCCTGCATCCAATCCTTGAATGAAAGAGGAACCAGGCCCATCTGTTCCTGTTAAGGACAAATTGGAGTAAACCCCAGCTAGTCCCTGTTTGTAGGAAGCATCTGTTGAAAAGAAGTCTTCCGATAGAAACAAATTGTCATCTGCCGGATCCACATTCAAATCGTCTGTACAAGCTCCTAAAAATAGAAGTAATGACAATCCTGTTAATAATCTGATTTTTGTTTTCATAGTTTTTTTTTTAAAATTTAACGTTGGCCCCAAACAATATAGTTCGAGGTCGAGGAAAGATGGTGTTATCAATTCCTACATTATCTGGGTTGAATACTTCGGGGTCTAAACCACTGTATTCAGTAAGCACAAATACGTTTTGCACTCCTACATTTAAACGAAGGCTTGCTTTGTCATTAAAAATCTTGTCAAAAGTATAACCTACTGTAATATTATCCATTCTTAAAAACGAAGCGTTTTCGATGTAATAATCTGAAAATAAAACATCGGCTGTGTTGTTAAAATTAGAATCTAAGACAGAAGTTGGAAGGTTAGCAGCCACTTGCGTGCTTTCAATGTTGTTATATTGTGCATTACCTGCATCAACAGCATTGTAAAGTCTTCCACCTACACTAGCCCTCATGTTAAAAGAGAAGTCAAGGTTTTTATAATTCATATTCGAAGCAAAACCTAAAACAGCTTCTGGATCTGGATTTCTAAAAATGTATCGATCGGATGCAGTAATACTCCCATCCCTATTAATATCTGCATACGCTCCTTCTATTGGAGCCCCTGCCGTATCATAAAGTTGCTTGTAAACAAGGAACGAAAATGGCGTAAACCCTTCTCTATGAACTTGAATTGTTCCGCCTGTTCCTGCTCCAACGCCACCTACTTCTATATCAAATCCGGCCGCTAATCTATCAATTCTGGTATTGAAATGAGTTGCATTAAAATTGACATCCCAATTAAAATCATCAGATTGAACAATCGCTGCATTAATTGCAAATTCTATACCTTGAGACGTGAAAGCTCCAATATTTTGATTCCCTTGATTACTAAAGTTTGAACCATCAGGAACAGGAGTACTAGCCAATAGATCATCAGATACTTTGTAAAACACATCCACAGCACCAGTAATTCGATTATTCCAGAATCCATAATCAATACCTGCATTATAGGTGGTTGTTTCCTCCCATTTTAAATCAGGATTGGTATAATTTGGAAACCCTGGAGTAATTGGCACACCACCAAACACATACTGATTTCCTGGCTGACCTGTTGTCATAGTAGATAAATAATCAAATCGACTACCTCGTAAGTCTTGCTGACCTGTGATACCCCAACCCACTCTGAGTTTTAAATCAGAGAAAATTTTAGAATCTTTTAAGAACGCCTCCTCTTTAATTTTCCATGCAATGGCAGCTGCTGGGAAATTACCCCAACGGTTTTCTTCAGAAAATCGTGATGTCCCATCTCGTCTAATC
>Ga0105045_10000517_pt1 | contig 28516 bp, 16 predicted proteins | sample MAT02_FD_78089 | JGI IMG/M metagenome (GOLD analysis project Ga0105045, IMG submission 78089) | Freshwater microbial communities from Lake Fryxell liftoff mats and glacier meltwater in Antarctica - MAT-02 (megahit assembly) | ecosystem: Environmental > Aquatic > Freshwater > Ice > Liftoff... | reverse complement strand
TCGGAATAACATTCCCAGACCACGTTCGTCAACCTACTTTTTTACATCGCCATAAATCACCTGCATTTTCATGTTGTAAAACATAAATGACAGGATATCCGCGGCTTCGTCAATGATTTTAGAAGTGGGTTTTCCAGCACCGTGTCCTGCGCTGGTTTCGATGCGAATCAATACCGGATTTGGCCCCTGTTGATTTTCTTGCAAAGTGGCCGCAAACTTAAATGAGTGCGCTGGCACCACCCGATCGTCGTGGTCGGCGGTGGTAATCATAGTGGCTGGGTAGGCCACTTTTTTCACATTATGCAGGGGTGAGTATTTGATCAAACAAGCAAACTCCTCCTTATTGTCGGAGCGGCCATAATCGGTGGCCCAAGCGTACCCAATGGTAAATTGGTGATACCGGAGCATATCTAGCACCCCAACGGCTGGGAAACACACCCCAAACAAATCGGGGCGTTGCGTCATGCAGGCACCTACAAGCAAGCCTCCATTTGAGCCCCCTTGAATGGCGAGTCTGGCTGGCGATGTAATTTTTTTCTCCACTAAATACTCAGCAGCCCCTATAAAATCGTCAAACACATTTTGCTTTTGGCATTTGGTGCCTGTTTTGTGCCATTTTTCTCCAAATTCACCTCCTCCCCGGATATTTGCAACGACATAAATGCCATTATTCTCCAACAAAGCAGCGCGAGTAGGACTGAAAACAGGCGTCAAACTGATGTTAAAGCCACCATAACCGTACAACAGAGTTGGGTTTTGACCGTCGTAGGCTATGTTCTTTTTCCGAGTAATAAACAGGGGCACTTTGGTGCCGTCTTTGCTGTTGTACCAAACTTGTTCGGTGGTGTACAAATCGGGGTTAAAGTCAATTTTAGGGGCTTTAAACACCTTGATTTGCATGGAATTCATGTCAAGACTGTAAATGGTGTTGGGCCGTAAAAAAGAGGTGAATGCAAAAAACGCCATGGGCTCTTTAGACTTTCCGCTTACGCCCCCTACTGTGCCAATTTCGGGCAAGGCAATCTCTTGAATCTGTTTGCCTTTCAAATCAAAAATCCGTAGGCTACTGCTGGCATTGTGCAGATACGTACACACAATTTTTCCGCCACAAACCACCGCGCTTTGCAGCACATCCGCAGCATCTTCTGGTACCAACGTTTGCCATTGGGCTTCTTCTGCTTGAAGCGGATTGACGAGTATTAGGCGTTGGTTGGGTGCTTTGTGATTGGTCAGAATCAGGAGTTTTTCATCCACGTTATCTACCACATTAAAGTCTTTTTCATAGGTAGCAACAATGGGAACAAACTTATTATTCGCTTGACTTAAATCTTTGACAAACAAGGCATTACCACTGGTACTTTCCCAGCCAGACACATACAAAAAACGCTCATCTTCGGTGGTTCCGCCGCCGAAGGAACGGTCGGGGTTGGTTTTGTCATTGTACACCAACTGGTCTTCGGATTGTGCTTTCCCGAGGCTATGATAGTACACCGCACCGAATTTATTGGCGGCTTTCAGTTCATCGCCTTTTTTGGGCTCTGGAAAACGGGTGTAGTAAAAGCCGCTGCCTTGCCACGCAATGCCGCTGAACTTCACCCACTCAATTTTATCAGCCAACATTTCGCCCGTTTGCATGTCTTTTACGACGATGGTCCGCCAGTCGGAGCCGCCCTCAGAAATGGAATAGGCGAGGTAACGACCGTCTTTGGAGAAATCCATTTCACCTAAAGACGTGGTGCCGTCGGCACTGAATTTATTCGGGTCAAGTACCGTTTCGGCCTGACTATTGAGGTTATCCTGTGCGTACAAAACGCTTTGGTTTTGTAGCCCGTCGTTTTTAAAGAAGTAGTATTTATTGCCCTCTTTGAAAGGGGGTGAAAACTTCTCGTAGTCAAAAATTTGTTCCAGACGTGCTTTTACTTTCTCGCGAAACGGGATTTGGCTGAGGTACCCGTTGGTGACAATATTTTCTCGGCTCACCCACTCTTTGGTTTCGGCACTTTGGTCGTCTTCCAGCCAACGATAGGGGTCTGCAATTTGGGTGCCGTGATAGTCATCGGTCACCGTCGTGTCTTTCTGCGTAGCAGGATAAGTCACCGCAATTTGTTTGAAATCCATAATTTGATTGGTGGGAGATTTGGTTTCTGAGTTGCAGGCACCCAACAATAGGGCGCAAGTGAGGGTTGATGTTGCGAGAAGTAATTTCATAAACGTGGTTAGTTAAAAAAAAATGGAGGCACGAAAAACCGTAAAGCCCGCTTACTTTTGCTCAAAAATAGACAAAAATGCATTCTAGTATCAAAATGGGTTGTTTTGCGCTCCTTCTGTCCGCTTGGATGGCGCCACAATTTCTTTCCGCTCAAAATCGTCCGGGCTCTTTGCCCGTGCTGGATAGCCTTCCTTTGCTCGAAATGGGCGACTTAGTCAACCAATTACAGCAGTCGGCTACGCATGCACTGGACGTTTACGAACAAGAAACAAATAAAACACAAGAATCGTTGCGCGCCTGGGAATCGCAATGGGCGGCTGCCAAAGCAGATACCATGCTGGCTAAATCCACGCTTGACTCTTTGGCCAAAGGGCTTAGTTTGGCCAAAAAAATGCAGAAAAACGCGGAAAAAAAACATAAAAACGCAAAAAAAACATACTCTTTAACCGCAGATCTCTCCAATTTGGACAGTACAACGCTGTTGAAAAAACTGCCGGTCGCTTGGAAAAAAGTGGATGAACTGTACCAAGATATCGAGCCAATTCCAATGGAGGCTCCTTCGGTCACGATTTTGGCAGAAACAGCCTCCGATGTCATAATCACCCCAGCCCCTGCAGTGGTTCAATCAAGTTCGGCCACCCCCAGTTCCAAAAATTTTGTTCGCTACGACCCTGCCGCCGATGTGATGCTCCATCCGCCCAAGCGGCCCTGTGTGATGGCGGCTTCAAGTCGGGATGAGTTTTCGGGTGAAATTACGCGTGAGACAGGACGCGCCGAGATTTTTCGGTACACCAATCCAGTACTGAAAAATTATTTACAAGGCAGAACGCATATCATCTGTGAAGCAGCACTCATGGCAACGGGCGAACAAACGACCCTGTTGCTCACCTTTACCATTCAAGATCCAAACGCCCGCAAGGCCTTTGGCCGATTGGAAAAAAACAGCGCTGCGGTACTGAAATTTTTGGATGGAAGCCAATTTCCCTTGCAATCTATGCGCGAATCTGAAGGCTTTTTGCAGGCCGAAACGGGTGCGACTATTTTCCGGACACAATACCCGTTAAGCAAAGAGGCCGTTCAGAAAATACGGCGCATGGAATTGGATAAATTGCGCATTGCCTGGAGCAATGGCTATGAGGATTATGATGTACAACAAATAGACCTCCTAATTCAGCAGGCAAATTGCCTTTTTGAGAAGTAATCATGACGATTCAACACCATATTTCATTGCAGCCTTACAACACTTTTGGGCTGGATGTGCAGGCAGAACACTTTGCAGAATACTCCAACTTGGCAGAGTTGCAAGCCGCATTAAATGCTGGTATTCAACCCATTATGCTCCTGGGCGGTGGTAGTAACTTATTGTTTACCCAATCGGTGCCCGGGTTGGTTTTGAAAAACAATATTCGGGGTATTTCCGTGATTCGGACTTTTAAAAACAAGGTATGGGTGGAGGCTGGCGGAGGCGAGAATTGGCATGCCTTGGTGCTTTGGGCGGTGGAAAATGGGTATGGCGGACTAGAGAATTTAAGCCTCATTCCAGGCACGGTGGGCGCTGCTCCTATCCAAAATATTGGGGCGTACGGCGTGGAGTTAAAAGATGTATTTGTACGATTAAAGGCCGTCCAAATTGCTACGGGGCGGGTGCGTACGTTTAGCCATGCGGAGTGCCAATTTGGGTATCGCGACAGCATTTTTAAGCGGGCGGAGAAAGGAAAATGGGCCATTGTGTCGGTCGTCTTTTCTTTACAAAAGCCCCCCCACCACTTGGCACTTTCTTACGGCGATATCCAAAAAACCATGCAAGCACAGGGCATTGTAGCGCCTTCCATTGCAGATGTGAGCAAGGCTGTTATTCAAATTCGGAGTTCCAAACTCCCCGATCCGAAGGAAATTGGCAACTGCGGGTCATTTTTTAAAAATCCGGAAGTACCTGTTTCTGTGCTGCAAAAAATTTTGGGAAACCACCCTCAAGCCCCGCATTATCTACTGAACAATGGGCTGGTGAAAATTCCAGCGGGCTGGCTCATTGAGCAATGTGGGTGGAAGGGTAAACGAGTCGGCAATACAGGCTGCTACGAAAAACAAGCCCTCGTACTCGTCAATTATGGCGGAGCAACCGGTGAAGAGGTGGAAAAACTAGCCGAGGCGATTATATTTTCGGTGGCGGAACGATTTGGCGTGCGTTTGGAGCTGGAGGTGAATTTGGTTTGAGGGGGGTTTAGGGGGTTGAGACGTTTGAGGGGGGTTGAAATCTACACTCCCGTTCCGTAGGAACGACATATTTGTAAAAAGCCGCCCAGTCTTTGCGACTGGGCGGCTTACAACATAACCATGAAAACAATTAACCAATCAAATGTTAGCCCTTTCTGATTATGCTATTTCCGAAAACCGTGCCAAAAAAAAATCTGGCGCAAAAAAGTGCTCGGAAAATTGTTAAAATTTCACATTTCTTTAAAAAAGCCCTTTTTATCTTATTTTTTAACAATTCTCGCAATCAATGGACGCCTCAATCCCAGCACCCGCACAAAATAAACACCCGCAGGGGCATTGTCCAAAATAGCCATTCCACGCAGCGAATCATCCCAGCGAACCAATCGAATAGATTGCACCCGCTGTCCACGCGCGTTAATTACTTCTGCCATCAGCGATTCTTCTCCCGCTAAAGCGGGCATGGTGATGGTTGCCATGCCACTCGTTGGACTGGGCGACACCTCCAAACTCCGCCAAGGTTGCTGGATATCGGATGTGCTGGTGGTCATCAGATTTACGACTATTTCTTGCACGCAGCCCTGTGCATCCACACAAGTTAGGATATAAAAGCCCGCTCCCAAATTTGAAAAAACAGGATCTGACTGAAAAACACTTGCATCGAGGCTAAACTGATAAGGCGCGGTGCCGCCCGTGGGCTGAGCGGTAATTTGACCATCGGCTGTGGTAACATTACTGGGATTGATCGCGGAGGCATCCAAGGAAAAGCCTTGACAAGCCAATTCCGCACAAAAAGGGAGTTTCAATTCCGCGCCAAAATCTCCACCCGCATAAAAGCCATAATTATTACCATCAGGCCCATTCAGGGAAATAAACCCGCCCTCCATGCCATTCCCGCCACTGTCGAGCAACACAAACTCGTAACATTTGTCCTTAGCCAGGCACAAACTCTCGTTGTAAAAACCAAATGGAAGGTCGTAAGGACCGCCTAATTGTACCACCATCCCTTGGTCGTCGCGCAATTCCCAACGACTTTCTGCTGGCGTGTCGTTGGCACCGAACGAGAGTAAAATCTGAAAACCATCCGGTGTCATGGTGAAATCAACGCTGCCCTCGTCATTGCTGGGCACTTCATCCTCACCTTGGTCATTTACATTTGTAATATCTACGCTCACCGTATTGGCGCCAAATTGCAGGCCTTGGAGAAATACCAATACTTCGTTGCGCTCATCAGGGGGTATTACCAGCTCTAGCGGAATGGTCGGCTGCGCTACACCATTCACCTGAACTAAGAGGTCAAATTTTTGATTATCACCCAAGCCGTTGTTCTGAAAATTGACGCCGATGTAAACATTGTCCAAATCATTGCAAGCCTCCACGGCTCTAACCCCCGCAACCGACAATTCCCGTAGGGGGCGGTTGAACACCGAAACACTTTTAGTGTCATTGTTGGTTTGTGCATCGTTCAGCACCGTGGCTTTAATGTCAAAAAGGTAGGATGCCCCTACGATACTAAGGTCTTCGGTAGGCACAAAAGTATGAGTAGCCGACGCGCCCGGCACCAACATGTTGGGGTAAATCTCCGTGTGCCAAGCCCCATTATTTACCCGATAGGATACTTCGACGTTACTTTGGTTGCTTAGACCAAAATTGCGCAAAAGCATTGTAACGGGCTCATTTGCCGTAAGATTTGGCCCTGAAACGGGCGATAGCAGGGAAAATGCGCCTACATCCACGGGTTGGCGAATGGGGGTGCAAATTGTTGTGGTAACGGGCATTTGGCTGGCCTGAAATACCTCTGCTAATATGTTTCCATAAATGTCGTAAAGCCGTAAATGTCCTGACCAATTAAAGGTAGATGCCTTTACGATAAACAAATAGCAAGTGTTGTCGTCGCTGCAAATTTGGGTGAAATTTTGTCCCGCACTTACCTCTCCAGAGACCAGCAGGACATTGGCCAAATTGCGCAATTCCCAACCCAACACCCCTACATTCGTTTCAGACTCTACTGTGAGAAAAGTACCATCTAATTTGCCTATAAACTTCGTGAGCGGCAAACCATTGTTGGTCGGATCCTGATCTGGCACCCCATTGGGCAAGCTGACCGATACGGTAATGCCATTTAGTCCATTCACAATACCCGTCGCATGAACATCTACCGTATCGCGTTCGTTGGGCAGCAAATTACCCGTCCAATTGATAGAATTCAAGGGCTGATTATTGATTTGCCAGTTGATTTGGGCACTTTGCATGGGTAGTCCGGAGGCATTGCGGAAAATAATACCAAAATCAGTTTCATTGCCGCATACCAATCCCGGAAGGTTGTGCCTGCCTACAATGGCCACATCGTTGGAACTTAGTTTTTTCACCACCGCGTCGAGGGTGTCATTTCGGGTAAATTGGTCTTTTGTCCAATGTGTAACAATCCGAAAAGGGTATGATTTTCCAACTACAGGCATATCTACCGGAACACCAAACGTGTGCAGAGCCGTTTCTCCGGGCAAAATACTGGCCACTATATCTTCCGTGGCCATCAAAATACCGTCAAAATATAGGGAAACAGACAGCTCCGAACTACTCACCAATCCACCGTTCAAAATTTCCACCGTAACCGTTTCACCCGCTCCAAGCAAAGCCGAATTTACGGGGTTAATGAGGGCAATTGGTTTAACATCATAAGTGTCCACCTGAATTCTAAAAGAGCCGATTACGGTCCCCCAAGTAGCCCCTAAAGGTTGGTATTCACCTGTGTACCAGAATGTTCGGCCATCATCAGGGTCCACACTCATATTGCTGTAATCCCCCCAGCGACTATCGGAAAAGTGGCTTTGCTCACCAGCTGCCAGCGTGAATTCTTCCACGGGCATTTCGCCCAGTGGGTCGGAATTTCTACGACCTGTGATGTAGGCACCTGGGTATAAAAACTGGCTCGCTCCGGTGTACCCTAAGGCAATGTTTCCGGCTTCATCGGTACAAATTGTACCCATAAAACGGTTGGTAACTAGGTCCGGCGCATAGGTTCCTTCTTGATAAATTTGCCAGTCGCTGCCGCCTGATTTGCGCAATTCGTACCAACGAACGGCTGCATCACCGCCTTCGCCCACTTGTCCGGAAACATCCGTAACGTGGTTAAAAACCACTGATTCGTACGCGCCAAAATTTCGATATGGTGCTCGATACATGATAATATTTTCGAGCGCCGTAATCCTCGGCGCATCGGCATCTGGCTGCTCAATACAATCGAACAATCCGCCGCCAAAACAAACTTTGGTCTCAAAAGGCGTCGGAAAAATCTTATCAGGTCCGGTGATATTACTCTGAGCGGGGTCATTCCAGTCCACATTTACTTCCCAAATCTGAATATGGTCTTGCCCACCGTCCCAACTATCATCATATACCCGAAAGATATACTCTGGGCTTCCGGGCGGTGGTGGTGGTCCTCCTTCCCAGTCGGCACCTGTAGCCGGTTGGTAGGCAATGGCCTGATAATTTGGCATCACAAAGCGATAGATATCAAACATCTGCTCTCCCGCCAAGATGGCACTGCGTTCTAGGGCGTAGCCGGAACACACATTGCCGTTGGAAATTTCATTTACAGTAATGAAATAGGCGTTGTTCCAGACATAAAATTTGGGATAATCCCCAAACCCTAGGGTTTGAAACCGGTAGGCTTTCCAACCGCCGGTTGGGTCGCTGTCGTCTGAAATAGCCAACAATAACTCATTGGTAAAAAATCCTTGCAGCTCCAAAATTAGCCAGCGATTGGCATCATGGTCGTACTGAACAATGGGATCGCCTAGACTTCCGGAGCCAACCGCCTCCCAAATCGTGCTGCTCATGATGGGCCCCATCACCGATTGTCCGGTATATTTATCCCAAGCCTGCAACCACGCACCGCCACCGCCATTGGTCATTTGCAAATAGTGGTTTTTGCCAATATCGCCTGTGGGGTCGGGAGGTGAAACACCTCCTGGGTCTCGCAGGCCTTCAATGATAAACCCGGGGGCGATTTCTGGGCCATTTTCGGGGTTTTGCGTGTTGTTTTTGGCCACCAGTGGGTCGCCGTTGGTGGGTTGTGGATGGGGGTTATTTAGGTCGTTTGCAAAAAAGTAATTGCGTTTTTGCGCCATTTTTTGGGGCAAATGCAGGGGCGATTGTGTCTTAGGTGGCACATCTTTTAGAGACGGAATACTCCCCAGAAACACACCCTGCGAAGACATAGGCGCGTACGATTGGGGTGGATCATTTTGTCGGATGGTTTTTTGAGCAAAAAGAAGGGAAAACCCAATACTGAACAAGCAGAGCAAAAAGCATTTTTTCATACAAAAGACGTAGATGTGGAACAAGTGATGCGATTGAAAACAGGACGCGAATGTAGGTGTTAATTGGAGCATACACCCAGTCAATTTAATTTTGGTCGCCTAAAGGCCCAAATGGAGACCCTTACCTTATTTGGGGTATTCATTAGGAATTAAATTCTTCGCTTTGCCGACATATATCAACTTTTTTTCAAAATGATTTTAAAGCTTGCTTACGTTTGTCGAACCTGTTCGAAGTGTGTCCGGTAGTCGGCACGCATAAAGCAGTTAACGCTTTCTTCCTATGTTTTCTACTACAACCCAAACCGTTTTCATGCTGCTCCTACTATTATGTGGCGGCAAGGCTTTTAGCCAAAATCCCAACTGCCCTAAAGAATTGTTTTTCAAGACACTGGGGGCTGAAACTCAAAGCGAATTTGGCACTGCCCTAGTGCACAGCACCGATGGCTCTATCTACCTAAGCGGGCGATCTGGACCTCAAACATTCATAAGAAAAATGAATACTGCGGGCGAAGAAATCTGGACTCGAAGTTTTCAGATTAGCCCTTTTGAACCCATTACGCCCATCCACCTCATAGAGGACTCAGAGGGTTTGTTGGTGGGATGCGGCACCCAGCAGCAATTTGCGGGAGCTACCCGTGGGTTTGTATTTCGGTACAGCCCAGCCGATAATCAGATATTATGGGCGCACCCAGTGATAGGCAACAATCCCGCTGCGGCGGGCATTATCGAAAAGCCAGGTGGTGGCTCTTTCGTTTATTATCAAAATCCACGATTGTCTAGTGGCGAGACTGATATTGAAATACTGGATTTAGAACGCGCAACGGGCAATATCATTCCGGCATTTGCCACCCGTTATGAGCACATTTCGTATGATTTAATGGCTAAAATGGTGTTTTCTGCCGATGGCTCGTTGTACGGACTGGGTTCTGCAGCGGGAAGGCATGGCACCACCGAAGACGCACGCCGACTGCTGTTGACGCGCTTAAACCCGACCAACGGAATGCCTATTTGGGCACAATTAAGTCATGTTGACACGATGGACAACGCTGATTTTATCGGTAGAGATTTGTTGGTAGATGGCAGTTCGTTGGTAGCAGCGTATGTGGGGGATGAAGACACCACAGACAGTTTGGTTTATGAGGCGTATTTGCAAAAAACAGACCTAGATGGTACTGTTTTGTGGATAAAAAAATATGATTTGCCTACGCAAATTCTGCGTGTCATTTCGCTGAGCGATGGCTACTTACTGTCTGGTCAGCAAGGCAACGGCGCTCAGTATTTTGTATTAAAAGTGGATAAAGAAGGGGAAGTACTTTGGGGCAAAAGCCTCAACTATGGCCCAACGGGTAGCGGCGATTTAAGTTCCTTAGGGACTGGCCAATCCATTGCCATTGCGGATTCTCTTTATTTCACAGGTTTCTCCCCCGCAGGTGTGGGCGATGTTTTTTTGTGGAAAATGCTTCAAAATGGCACCACCAACGACTCTTGTGGCTTTATCAGCGACCTTAGCGTGGTAGCAAGTGATGTCTCAAATCCTGTGATTACGGACATTTCCTTGCAAATGCTCCTCAGTTCGACGACCATTACCAACGTAACCCCGAGCCTCAATGCTGCTACGCTGACAGAAAATCAGATTTGCCCCGATTGTACCATTCCGAATCCTTGTCCGGAAGACAACGACTTTGATATCCAATTGAGTGGTTTTAGTTGTTCGAATAATCAGGTCAAAATGACGATGACCTTTTGCGATTTAAATGGCGGCGCGGTACCCGATGGAATTTCGATTAGTTTGTACAATGGAAACCCCTTTGAAGTAGCCGCCGACCGGTTGACAACCATCCAATACGACATCACTTCCGACCCTTCTTTGGACTCCTGCGCTTCCATTACATTGCAAAATTTGGTGAACTTACTGGGCTTGCAAAACCTGCAAAATGGGGCCTATATTTACGCCGTAATCAATGATACAGGCGATGCAAATACGCCATTTTCGGTGAGCGATTTCCCAATTTCTGATGTATTGGAATGTAATTATGGCAATAACCTCGACAGTATAGAGGTGCTAATTCCTTATGGCGCGCCGCTAAGTTTGGGGGCTGATGTAAGCATTTGTGCCAACCAAAACACGGTGCTCGACGGTGGCCCGGGGTATTCTAGGTATCAATGGTCCAATGGTATTACCACCCAAACCAATACGATTTCATTTGGCGGTCAATATCGCCTGACGGTGACGGATTTTTGCGGTTTTCAGCAAACCGATACCATTCAGGTGACGGTGGAGCCTCTGGCATTTTTGCAAGAAAACGGCGAGTTTTGTCCCGGAAAATCGGTCACCATTCGCGGCTTCACTTTCAATCAAGCTGGCACATTTCAGCGCACCATTCCGGGTTTGAGCGGGCAATGTGACACCAATGCCACCTTCTCTATCACGCAATTACCTTACGAGGAGCGCATTGAAAACATCTCGTTTTGTCCATTTACAACCGTTACGATTAATGGCGTTACCTACGAAGATTCTGGCCTAGCGCGCGACACGGTCACTTCTGTGACAGCCTGCGACACCATTGTTTTTTATTTCCTAAATCAATTGCCGCTACCGTTCCGCAATTTGCAATTTGACATTTGCCCAGGCGATTCGGTGGTGTACAATGGCATTGCCTACATCCAATCAATTTCCTTCACCGACACTTTGTTTAGTAGTGGTGTTGGTTGCGATACGCTTGTCTATTTCAGTGTGGATTTATTACCACAACCAGCATTGCAGGACACCCTTCAGTTTTGCCCCGGTACCACGGTAATAATTGGTGGGCAACCCTATACCCAGCCCGGCGAAGTAGTTACTACGCTACCGGGCAGCAATGGCGACTGCGATACATTGGCGACTTACACCTTAGTTTGGCTAGCGGCCCCTATGCTCGACCAAACCATTCAATTCTGTCAAGGTGCCAGCGTTGAGATTGATGGCCAAACCTACACCCAACCCGGCACGGTATTAGGCACCATTCCCGGCAACGGCATAGATTGCGACACACTCATTACCTACACCTTGGAATGGTTGCCCACGCCCATACGCGCCGAGGACATTTCTTTCTGTCCCGGAACGAGTGTAGCAATTGATGGCCAAACTTACGACCAACCTGGCACGGTACTCCAAACCATTGCAGGCACAGCAGGCGGTTGCGACACCTTAGTCACTTATACCCTGAGTTTCAGTCCGCTGCCTACCCGCGCCGAAACCATCGAGTTTTGTGCCGGCGACCAAGTGATATTGGGCGGGCAAACATACACACAGCCTAGCACCGTAACCCTGACCTTGCCGAGCAATGGCAATGTATGCGATACCGTGGTGACCTATACCTTGCAATACATTGTGACACAGGGTTCTGACTTGACATTGGCTTGTCCTCCCAACGTACTGGTGACCACCACACCGGGCTCCGGACCCGCGTTGGCTACCTATAATGACCCGATTGCCACCAGCGACTGTATTTGTCCAGGCATTGCTTTTACCCTTACGAGCGGCCCTGCTTCGGGCGATTTATTCCCGGTAGGCAATACACAAGTTTGTTACGAGGCGCAAGACAGTTGTGGCACAATTGAAAACTGCTGCTTCAACGTCAGCGTAAGTGAGGAAGACCCTTGCGATACCAAAACAGTCGGCTGCGTGCGGTATGACTTGCTGCGCATCACCGCCAACGCGAAAAAGGAACTCACTTATCAAATTCGGGTGACCAACAACTGTTCCGGCAAGTTGCTTTACACCGCCATTCAGTTGCCCAATGGCGTGACGGCGGTTAGTCCGGCCAATTTGAGTACTTACACATCTCCGGGTGGTCGAAATTATGCGGTACGGAATCCAAATTTTTCTCCTTTCTATTCCATTCGATTCAAATCCACGACGGATAGCATTTCAAATGGGGCTTCGGATGTTTTCGAGTACACCTTACCGGCTCAGGCGCAGGTTTCCTTTATCCATATCACGTCGAGGGTAGCCACGCAGAATTTCTATGCCGCCCACCTCAATGCCTTCAATTGCCCCATTGGCATTTCACTAAGCGAAGAACGGGGTGAAGCAACTACTGGGCCTACTGGCTCGACTGGGAACTTGCTGGTATTCCCTAATCCAAGCAATGGCGACCTGTATGCCGACCTAACCCGTTGGCAAGGCATGGACGTACAGATTCAGGTATTGGATAGTCGGGGAGCAAGGGTAGAAGCAATGACGGTGGCTGCTGGAAGTGACGTACAGCGCATTTCTTGGTCCGGCCAACTCGCTTCGGGCTTATATTTCCTCGAGTTCCGAGCACAAGATGGCACACGCGAAGTGGTGAGAGTGGTGCTGGAGCGCTAGCTTAGGTAATAATGGTAATAATGAGTTAAAAAGCCCCGTTTATGTGCAAATATACACAAAAACGGGGCTTTTTCATTCCTATGGTCCCATCGGGGCGACCAACTACTACGGCTATCTTTCTCTAAGAAAACGCCGCCAAAAACTTGTTATTCCCTTCATAATGATCCATGTGACCAATAATCAAGCGAATTAAATCAATCAGTGGAAGTATGCCAAAAATACCGCCAAGCGTGATGATATAGAACAAAATCAAAACAGGGCGACCGCCCAAATACACGCGGTGAACACCAAATAAACCTAAGAAGAAAGCCAATAAGATGGCCACCACCGCACTGTGTTCGCCACTCGCTAAGCCTTTGACGAAAGCACTTGCTTTTTTGCCAAACTGCTTTACTTTAGAGAAAAAACCGCGCTTTTGTGTCTTTTTCTTGACTGTTGTGGTACCAACGTCCGAACGCACATACTGGCTGGCCGACGAAACACTGGCCGATGCCAAAGCAGGCGTGCTTGAAAGCGTGAATGCTCCGAGCAGCAAGAAAAGAATTGATTTGAAAAAAATGGATTTCATAAAAAAAATGGATTGAATGATGATTGAAAAATTATAGCCCGAAATATACAGATCAAGACTGAATTACACCCACATTAAATTTTTCGACGGGTGCATTGTTCGCCGCCTCAATGCCCATACTAATCCACAAACGAGTGTCTATGGGGTCAATAATCGCATCCACCCACAGTCGGGCTGCCGCATAATAAGCTGTTGTTTGGGCCAAATAATCGGCTTTTGTTTTTTCTAAAAGTTCTTTTTCGGCTACTGGATCGGGCGCGTGGCCCTTCGACTTGAGGGAATGCACCTGAATTTGAGTCAACACTTTGGCGGCTTGTTCACCACCCATCACCGCAATTTTGGCGGTAGGCCAAGCCGCAATCAAGCGCGGATCGTAGGCTTTTCCACACATTGCGTAGTTGCCTGCGCCGTAAGAGTTGCCCATTACGATGGTAAATTTGGGCACGGTGGAATTGGCTACTGCATTCACCATTTTCGCACCATCTTTGATGATACCGCCGTGCTCGGAGCGAGTACCCACCATAAATCCAGTCACATCGTGTAAAAAAACGAGGGGAATTTTTTTCTGGTTACAATTCAGGATAAAGCGCGTGGCTTTGTCAGCAGAATCAGAGTAAATCACCCCGCCAAACTGGATTTCACCCTTAGCATTTTTAACCACCTGACGATTATTCACCACGATTCCGACCGCCCAACCATCTATTCGAGCGTATGCCGTGATGATGGTTTTACCGTAATGTTCTTTGTATTGGGTCAGTTTGCCTTCATCCACAAATCGGCGCAACAATTCTAGCGTATCGTAGGGTTTTGCCCCATTTTCGGGGTAAATTTCGTATAAATCTGTCGGCTTTCCAGCCGCAGGTTTGGGTTCCACGCGGTTAAATCCGGCATTTTCAAACCGGCCAAATTTATCAACGAGGTCTTTAATGGTATCCAAACAAGTGGGGTCGTCAGGCATTTTGTAGTCGGTTACGCCACTAATTTCGGAGTGTGTGGACGCACCGCCCAGCACCTCTTGATCGGCTTCTTCACCAATAGCGGCTTTCACCAAATAGGGGCCAGCCAAAAAAACCGAGCCGGTGCCTTCTACAATCAACGCCTCATCCGACATAATTGGCAAATATGCCCCACCGGCTACACAGGCGCCCATGATGGCCGCAATTTGCGGGATTCCCGCCGACGACATTTTAGCATTATTCCTAAAAATACGCCCAAAATGCTCTTTATCTGGGAAAATTTCGTCCTGTAGCGGCAGGTAAACCCCAGCAGAATCCACCAGATAAATAATCGGCAAGCGATTCTCCATCGCGATTTCTTGAGCGCGTAGGTTCTTTTTTCCGGTAATCGGAAACCAAGCACCCGCTTTCACCGTGGCATCGTTGGCCACTACAATGATTTGTCGCCCACGAACATACCCAATTACGACCACTACCCCACCCGCCGGACAGCCGCCATGCTCCGCGTACATCTCATACCCGGCGAATGCGCCGACTTCGATGCGGGGGGCATTGGCGTCAAGCAGGTAGTCAATGCGTTCGCGGGCGGTCATTTTGCCCTCTTTGTGGAGTTTGGCGGTGCGTTTTTCCCCGCCACCTTCATGGATTTTATCCAGATGGCGATTCATGCTGGAAATTGCAAGTTTAAGTGCGTCGGAATTTTGTGCGGAGGATAAGTCTGTGGTGGAGGCCATTCAATCTGTGTTTTTTATGGTGCAATGTACGCCTTTCTTACTTTTTAAGAAGGTATGTACCTTGGCGCCCAGATAGTAAACTCAAAAAAAAATGCACAAGGTTCATTTTCTGACTGATCCGGCGTTGTTTCAAGCCAAAGAGACCCTTTACCTGCAAATTCGGCAAGAAGAAGGGCGTTTGTTGTCGGACGAAGCCGTTCGGCAACTTCCGGAGGTGCCGCGCAACAGTCCATATAATCGGGAGTGGCGTTGGCGGAGGCGCAGTTTTAACCGCTTTCACGCTTATTTAAAGCAAAAAAAACAGCCCGTGCTGCGCGTGTTGGACTTGGGTTGTGGCAATGGCTGGATGGCGCGGCATTTGGCCGAAAACCCCGAATGGGAAGTGTGGGCGTTGGATGTGAATCGGGCTGAATTGGAACAAGGCGCGCGATTATTTTCCAATGCAAATTTGCAGTTTTACTACGCTGACATTGCCTCTGAGGAGTTGCCGAAGCAATATTTTGATCAAATTGTGTTGGCCGCTTCGGTGCAATATTTCCCCGATGTAAAGGCGTTGCTGGTGCGTTTGCGCACGCTGCTTCGTGCAGGGGGTGAAATTCATGTGTTAGACAGCCCATTTTACCATTCCGGCGCTCAGCAAGCCGCTGCAAAAGCCCGCAGTTTGGCCTATTATTCCCAAAAAGGGGCGGCTGAAATGGCATCCTATTACCATCACCACCATTGGGAGGAAGCCCGCCATTTAGGGGCTAAAGATTTGAATAAACCTTTGATAATCAAAATTTTACGAAAAATAAAATGGCTTGCGCCTTTTCCTTGGCTTCGGTGGAAGGTGTAGCACCCAAGGCTTACAAAGCCCAATTAATGGGCGTTTTGCCTTGTTGTTGCAGCACTTCATTGGTACGCACAAAATGTCCGCAACCCTGAAATGCATTGCCCGCCAACGGTGAGGGGTGCGCTGATTCCAATACCACGTGCCGGGCCGGGTCAATCAGGGCTTTTTTGGAACGCGCAAAATTTCCCCACAACAAAAAAACCACCCCTTCTTTTTGCTCCGATATAGTGCGAATTACCGCATCGGTGAATCTTTGCCAACCAATTTTCTGATGACTAGCCGGTAGGCGGGCTTCTACGGTGAGCATCGCGTTTAACAATAAAACGCCTTGTTTGGCCCAATTAGAGAGGTCGCCGTGGGCAGCCGATGGGATTCCGAGGCTACTTTTAAGTTCTTTATACACATTGGCCAAGGAGGGCGGCACTTTCACTCCGGGCGGCACCGAAAAACTCAGGCCCATCGCTTCACCCGGGTTGTGGTAAGGGTCTTGTCCGAGGATGACGACCTTTAATTCCTCAAAAGGGGTTTGGTTAAACGCGTTGAAAATGAGCGACCCAGGCGGGAAAATCGTTTTTCCGGCCCGTTTTTCGGCTAATAAAAACGCCTTGATTTGATTGAAATAAGGTTGCTCAAATTCAGAAGCCAAGGCCTGTTTCCAGCCGTCCTCTATTTGTATATTCGCCGCAGAAGTGGGGGTATTTGCCATGTTTTCTCAGTTTGTATGGCCGCGAAAGTACAGCATGTTCAGCAAGCAAAAAGGACAGTAGTGGGTAAAAGGAACTTTTTGTGACGAGAAAGCGGTTTTACAGCGAGAAAAGTTTTTACTTTTGCCGCCATTATGGTCCCGTAGCACAATGGATAGTGCAACAGATTTCTAATCTGTAGGTTACAGGTTCGAGCCCTGTCGGGATCACTTTTTTTGGGTTTTTAGGGTGTTGGGTAATGAAAATAGCATGGGCTGTTTTCATTGCTTTTTCCTACAAAAGACGATACCCTACGCCTAATTGAATGCTGCGGTTATATTGGGTGCTAAACAGGGGTTCGCCTATTTCATTCGTGTATTCAATCTGATTGAGGTCATACAACCCATGTTGATAGCGCACATAAGCACGAAAACGGCCGAAATTCCCGGTTAACCCAGCTACTAATCCAAAGTCTTCTCTACTTTGCAACGGACCACCAAAATAGTTCTTCCAATCATCGTTCCTTAATTTGAACTGTTCGGCTGTCCTAAACCCCGCATAACCGCCCAGAGACACCCAGAGATGGGGGATAATTTTATACTCTACTTGCGGTATAACATCCACATAACTACTCCGATGGTGAAATTTAAGATTTCTATATCCCTTTTGCGCATATTGGCCTTCCAAACGAACTGCCCATCGGGAAGTGAATTGTACCCGACCCGCTAATCCGGCATAAAAACCCGCTCGGGTGTCAAACTCAGGTTCATTGTTGTCATAAAAAGGGCGTTCAAAATGGATGGGCATATTACTAAGCGTCAAACCACCCATTACTTCCATCGAAAATCTAACACGCGGGCGAGGGTCTTCTGTTTTTTCTTGCGAAAACGCAGCAAAATGGAGCAAAAGCAAAGAAAATAGCAGGATGTTTTTCATGTTGTTAGGTATGGTTCGTGAAAATGATTGAACGGCGTAATAAACCGCTTCTTTTCCTCCTGACGAAAACTCACCCAAAGGCGTTGCCCGTCGCGCCCTTATTTTTCTCTCAACAACTGCTGGATCAAAAAATCCCAAGAAAATCGTTTTTTTTCTTGCTGCACGCCTGCTATCATCTGCAGACTTCGGTGCTGCTCAAAAAAGTCGCGCATAGCTGCGGCGATGGCCTGCGGCTCGGGTTCCACCACATAACCCGACACATCGGGGGTCACGATTTCAGGTAAGCCACCTACCTTGGTGACTACCATTGGTTTGTCAAAATGATAGGCAATTTGTGAAATACCACTCTGCGTAGCAGTCCGATACGGCTGGACTACCAAATCCGCCGCCGAGAAAAACACCCTTACTTGCTCGTTGGGGATAAAATCAGAGAAAACATGCACCCTTTTTTCGAGTCCTTTCTCCGCAATAATATGCTGATAAAACGCCCAATCTTCATAACATTCGCCTGCCACCACCGCGTGTATATCGGGGCAAAAAGCCAAGGCTTCTAACAATAAATCCAGCCCTTTGTAGGCCCGAATAAAGCCAAAAAATAATACCATCGGCTCATTTTCAGGCAGTTTCAAGGCTGCTCTAGCGGCACGTGCAGGCATGGGCGAGCCATAAGTATCATAAACAGGATGCGGGGCAAACCGAACGGCTTGCTCCAAGTTTTTTGATGCTGGCAAAAAGCCCCGAATTTCGGCGCCTACCGACTGCGACATCACCACAAAATCATCGCAGGCCTGCACAAACCATCGAGCAAACAAGCGATCGCCTACCCGTTTTTCGTGGGGAATGATATTGTCCACCAAGCCCGTTATTTGTATCTTTTTCTTTGAAAACCAACGTGTTACGCGCAAAACACTCCCCAAACTCGGCCCCATGAACGGCAACCAAAATCGAGCAATCACTTGGTCGGGGTTTTCGCGCGCTATCTCGCGGCCTACCTGCCACCAGTTGAATGGATGAATGGCATTTAAGCGGGTTTTAATCCGAATTTGTGCGGGCGCAGGGTCTTCGGTGTATTGAGATTTTCCGGGAAATAAAAAAGCCGGATATTGAAGCGAAAACGAATATATAACCACCTCATGGCCCGCCATTTGCAAGGCCAAGGCCAGTCGTTCGGAAGATGCCGCAATGCCGCCTCGCAGCGGGTGCGCCGGACTCAACAACACTATTTTTTTGGATAATTCCTTCGGCATAGGATTAGACTCGAGTTCAGGATTATTTGGGGAAAACACTGCCCGCCATCAATAGGCTTTGGCTAAAAGCAGCGCGGTTTAGGCCCAAATCTACTCCTTCTTCATCCAGAAAAGAGCGCAAATTTTCCATGGCCATATTGCCTGTCAAATCATCTTTGGCCATCGGACAGCCGCCAAATCCGCGCATAGCACCATCGTAGCGGCGGCAACCACTTTCCCAAGCGGCGGCTATTTTTTCGTGCCAATTATGGGGTTGTGTATGCAAATGAGCGCCAAATTCAATGTCTGGATAACTCGGAATCAGGCTGTTAAACAAGTAGGCAATGTTTTGTGGATTGGAGCAACCAATGGTATCCGACAAAGAAAAAATACGAATACCGAGGGGGACGAGGGCATTGACCCAATTTTGCACGGTTTCTACATTCCAAGGATCGCCATAAGGATTGCCGAAGCCCATAGAAATATACAAAACCAATTCTTTATCCTGTTGGACACACAATTCTTGAATCGCTTTGGTTCGTTCTAGGCTTTCAGAAATGGTGGCGTTGGTATTGCGCTTCTGAAACGTTTCACTAATGCTAAAAGGATAGCCTAAATACTTGATTTCAGGGTGCGCACAAGCCGCTTCGGCCCCGCGTTCGTTGGCTACAATGGCTAAAAGTTTGGTTTTTGTGCTGCTCAAATCCAGTTGCGCCAGCACCTCGGCGGTATCGCGCATTTGCGGAATGGCTTTGGGACTAACGAAGGAGCCAAAATCGAGGGTATCAAAGCCAACTTGTAGCAGTTGGTTGATATAAGCGGCCTTGGTTTCTGTAGGAATAAACGTATGCAAGCCCTGCATGGCATCACGCGGACACTCAATGAGTTTGGGAAAACGGTGCTCAGCCGGAACAGAAGAGTCAGTGGTGGTGCTGGACAAGACAGGGTGCGTTTGGTTGGGCGAAAATACAAAACAAGTTCTAATCTGGGAAGGTTCACTTCTCTGCCGACTGAGCCTTTATAAATTGCGCCGCGCCATCTAGTTCTTCATAGAATGCTTCGCCGTATTTGCGGATGAGCGCATTTTTGACAAATTGATACACTGGCACCTGTTCTTTTTCGCCCAACTGGCAGGCTGCTGAGCAAATATCCCATTGGTCGTAATTAAGGGCCTCCGAGTTGAAATACTCGTTTTTTGACACCCGAACGGGATACAAATGGCAGGAGATAGGCTTTTGAAAGTCAATTTCACCCGCTTTCCAGGCCATTTCGATGCCGCACTGGGCCACTCCGAGCGCATCGTAGGTCATATAGGCACAGGGGCCGCCGTCAATGAGGGTTGTACCGTGGTCTTTCATGCCTTCAAACCACTGGTAAGGTCCAGCGGCCTCCAGCGCAGCAATGCCTGCAGGGCTCAAAAAGGGGCGGATTTTATCCTGAATCTCCTCCAATATGGCCAATTCCGCTTTTTCAAGCGGTGCCCCATAATCCCCTTCCCAGCAACAAGCCCCTTTACAGGCGGATAAATTGCAAATAAAGTGCTGTGAAACAACCTCATCGCTCACCAACTTGTCTTGCACTATAATCATAATGATTGATATTTTAGTTTTTTAAACGGCCGTTGCGGACTTTATTGACGAAATTGTTGGCGCTGCTGGGGTCCACTAAGGTGATTTCTAGGGTTTTGCCATCGCCCATTTTTATCATGGTTTCTTTGGCTTTCATACTGGCCAATAGGTCGTTGAATCGAGGGCTGCTAGACGTTATATTTAGCAAAGCACCTTTTTCATCGCTCTGGTAACCAAAGCAATACCACAAATCTGCCGATGCCTTTATATACAGACTGAGGCCGTCGTCGCCATTTTTGGGCATCTTGTATTGAATCATGATATTCAAGGACTTATTGATGGGTTGGCCGCCCAAACTTATCAGTGGAATGCGATCTTCGAGGGTAAAAAACGAGGCGTATTCATTGTTCCAAGTTACCGTTTGACGACCGAATACAAACGCGAATTTATCGTCTTTTTTAGGCAACATCACAGCATTCATACGGGCATTTGAAAGGGTTTCCTCCCAGTCTTTTTCATCGCTGACAAACTCGTGGAGAGCCGGTTGATAAAACGCCATATTGCTGTTGTACACCCCCGGCTGGGCATCAAAAGTGGCGGCTTTTATTTCATTGATCATCAAATCCATCAACCTGGCTGGAATGGCCATTTCGATGGCCGAAATCCACTCGCCGGTCACATCAAAATAGGTGGTATCGGTCGCGGTATTGTAGTCCGACTTCATCCGCCCCGCCGCTTTCACTTTAATCAAATCCAACGCCGAGCACACTTGAATAGGCCCTTCCGCTACCACAGTTCCTACCCGATTATCGAATACCAATTTCGAGCCGACCTCTGAGGCTCCGAGCACTTTTAAAGAGTCTCCGAATATAAATCGGTCATTGCCTCGCTCGTACTTATATACATTTTTGCAATCCATCAAAGGACGATCCACGCGCTGGAAAGCGGGCAGCATGATGCGCGGATAAATTTCGCCCGTTTCCCGCGACAAATAGAAACCCGTCACCATGGGGTTGTCTTCGGGGTCTTTGGCGAGTTTGACGCGCATGAGTGGGTTTTTGCGGTCAATTTCCGTTTGCAGCGTAAACCAGTTGGTTTTGGGTAATTTATCGGCATCCAACTGCGCAAAACCTTGGAAAGTCATGTTTTGCGTGCTGGAATTGAGGGTCATATCGCCCTTAAACAAGGTTTTTACATCCACCCTAAAACTATCTTTTTCCGGAATTTCTGCCGTTGCAAATGTTTGAACCCGGCGGTCACCGATGCCAATCGTCTGGTTTTTTCCTTGTATGTCATTAAAAAACACCTCTTGGTTGTAGCCCGGAATATTGTACTCGTAATAGCCCGTTGCTTTGTACAGTTTTTTACCACCGATGTCCACCGTAGCGCGGTTGATGGTGTGGTATTTACTCACCGTGTCGGCCACAATTTGCGCGCTGTAAATGGTCCGCATTGCCCCACCCGGCTGAATGAAAATATCACTGGTGTCCGGAATATTAATGTAGGCATCGGCCGATTTTATTTGTTTCACGCCACCCACACGCAAGAGGTTGGTGCTCATGTCATAAAGGGCTGTTTTGCCCTCAAAATCAAGGGTATCTTGCTTCGGGTCGGTGGAAACGAAACGGCCCGGTTTGTTAGGATCGGCCTTAAACTCAATGGTTTTACGCTTCATATCCCAAGTGAATTCATTCATTGAAGTGCGGTATTGGTCGAGCGGCAAAGAAGTGTTAGCCGTGAGTAAATTGGCTTTAAATTGTCCTTTTTGCTTGTCAAAATCCAAGTCGCCATCCACATTCCTAGAATCGAGGGCAATACCATTTTGGTCGAGGGATTTAATTTCCAAGTTTCCGGTGTCCACACTGGCCTGAAAGGGTCCGTAAGAAATAATTTTGGAGGTCAGTCGCCCCTCTGCCCATTCAAATTCACCCTGCCCTTTCAAACCAGAAGGGGTCAGAATTAAGATGCCTTTGTGGGTATATCCAGTTGCCTTAAACAACTCAAATGCCTTGGCCTTACTCGTCACATACATCGAATCTTTAAAGGGTAACCAGTTGACAGATACGTCTTCCCCTTTGGCTTGGGGTACTTTTACGGCACTGATTCGATCTTCTTCCATGAAGAATTTTTTGGCCGTTCCGGTGGTTTGTTTCGGTCTAAAAATTAAGTCTTCCGATTCAATATCAGCGGTGAGGTATTCCAAGGTTCCTTTTCCGAGCAAGCCCTTGTTGCTCAAATCAAGTGCCCCTTTAAAATTGCCTTTTTTCGTGTAGGTTGGGTAACCAGCCACCGGAGTTTTGTGAATAAACCCGAAGGATTTATCTTCATCTCGCACGATAATGGTTTCTTTAAAAGGCGGGAAAATAGTAGCCGGGAACAGCTGCCCATTAAAACGCAATTGCTCTTTTGTGTAAGAATCTAATCCGTTGAAACTGAATGGATCAAGGCGGAAATAGAATGAATCTCGGGTATAAACGCCGCGCTGCGTAGCCGGTTGGTCGTAAAATACAAACGAGAATTTTTTGGATTGCAAGGAGGGGAAAATGCTCATTTCCTCCTTGCCCGACTTATTGTTGGGCGCATCTACCAACAAGGCCCCACTCAGGTGCTCAATGTTGGAACTCATAGCATTGGCGATGGGTTGCCCGTTTTTGTCTTCCTGCCCAGTAGGCACATAAAAATCGAGGTGCTGAACGGAATCAAAATCCACCTCAAATTTATCATAGATAAAATCCATATTCCGCCCTTGAAACAAGGCCATTCCCGCGTACAAACGCCCGCCAAAGTTCATATCTCGGTTTTTAAGCAAGGTCAGTTCGTTTTCATCCGGAATGAGTGCCACTTTTTGACGCTTGCTCAACTCCAATTTTTTTACTTCAAAAATCTCGGTTTCCTTCGTTTTTAGGTTCAAACGAGCGTTTGCTTTCGTACTCTCTGAGATAATATTAATGGCGTCAAAGTCTTTTTTTCCCTGACTCGCCAAGGCGTAGTGCACACATTTATCGCGCAATTCAATTTCGTGTCGGTCAAAATAATAGTTGATAAAACCCTCCTGTACCATTTGCGCCAGCAAAGTTTGAATGCTGGAATAGTCGAATTTTGGGTTGATTTCCATCGCATATTCATTATCGGTCACGATACGGCCATTGTCGTCTTTATCTCGGTCGGTTTTCAGCCACAGCGCGTATAGGGTGCTAATGGGGTTGTGACTGGCCAAGCCTTGCATACGTAAATACACGCCGGGGTCGTAGTAGTTACTGCTCTCAAATTCGACTTTTTTGGCCACTCCTTTGATGCCTGTGTGCCCACCAATTTCCAGCGAATCGGAGTTTAAGTGCCAAGAAATTTTGTCGGTGTCGAGGTTCATGTTGTAAAAAGAGGAGAAAAACGGATTCCGAGAGGAGCCTTTTTCACCCCTTATGAGCGTGATGACCTGTCGGGGAATATCAATCCGGAAATCGGCTGCCGGGTGGAAAAGGCTGTCGCCGTCCATAAATAATTTGGCATCCACACTTTCAGCCACTACGCTCACGCCCCGCCGAATCACGAAAAGTTGAGATTGTCCGTGGAAAACCCGCTCTCGTTTTTTGTTGTACACCGTCATTTGGGCTAGTTCTTTGCCCGTACCATATCCGTAGAGAGAGTTGCCGGATAGTTTGAAGCCACCCTCATATTCAATATTATCTCCAATTCTATTGACTTTCAGCCTTTTATCAAAGGATTCGAAACGCGGAAACTGATAATCGCGCAGCGAATCGGGCCGAGAGGAGCGCGATTGAACCACTACATTATTTTCAAAACTGCCGGGAATGCCCGTTTTGAAGTACAACGGATAGTACAAAATGGCGGTATCACACTTAAAAAGGGGCTTTTGGGTTTCAATTTTATAGTTGGCCAATGCTACATAAATATTCGAATCCATGCCGGCTTGCGCCCAGGTCACTTTTCCGCCGTTGCCCAGCCAAAGTTGATCCAATGGTTTATATCGGCCCGATGTTTTAATGACCTCTACCGAGTCCACTTTCCGCAATCCGATGAGGTTTACGTCGGTGCACACTAAAATGGGTTCGCGGTCGGTGTATAAAAAGTCAAGTTTTCCGCCGGCTAATCGCCAAGTAACGGAGCCGCCTTCCCCTACTTTCAGGGCGCGTTGCTCCATCAAATCCACGGAGAACTCTAGCAGCAAGCCTGCCGATTTGGCTCGTCCCCGCTCTAAGCCTGCCATTGCCTCCTCTGCAAAGCTGTGCCAGCGGCGAAACAGGGTAGTATCTGGGTCTTGTTTGGCCGCAACCACTGCGTTGATGTAATTTTTGAAATAGGGGGTTGCCGATAAGTTCTGGCTACGCATCATATTGGCAACCAAGATGATACGCTGAGATTCGGCTTCGGGGAATGCCCCGTTTTTGTGCATTTTTTTAAAAACGGCGTAGGATTCTTCCATGTCGGGCCGTTTGGAAAGTGTCATAAATTTACCGAGTTCTTCTACAAATTCTGGTGTAGTTTCGGGAAACTTTTGGGCTTGTGCTTGGTGGCTAAAAGCCATCGAAAGCACAAAAAAGAGGCAGGAGATTCGAACATTAAAACAGGAGTAACCTTTAAACATGGAAAAAGTACGGTAAACAATGAAAATTAGGTGTGAAGATACGGGGTCAAACGCATTTGGCGGGCGTATGCTTGTTTACATGCTTGTATTTTAACGACAAAGCCCTTTGAGGGGTTTGTTTAAAAGACACAAAAGTGGTTTTGCAAAAGACGTAGAGGGGTTTATTACCAAAGTCACAAAGTGGTTTTACAAAAAATCAAAGCACGAACATTAAGATGCGTCAAACTATGTTTCTAATATGGTATAAAACCGATTGTTAAATCCGCCAAAATGATGTGGTGAAAAGCCAAAAATACGTTTTGCCAAACAATATTGTCTATGAAAAAATACCCCTTAGTTTTTCTTTACGGCTTGTGTGTCTTGGGCTTGGCGGCCCAGACCGATGATAAAGCCCTCGACGCAAAGGCCTTGTTGGTCCGTAAAAACGGCTTTAAAAACCCCGAAGACCTCGCCAACGCCCTTTGTAAAAACCTCCATACCGAACGCGAAAAAGCAAGGGTATTATTCACATGGCTAGCCCATAACATGCGCTACAATTACGCAGAAACCCCGCGAATCACCCAGGCTGTTTCTCAAGCAGCATTTGAAAACCAACGCATTCAAAAAGCCTACCGGAGTGGTAAAGGGATTTGTATGGATTATGCCCTTTTGTATCAAAAAATGGCTCAAACCGTAGGGCTTGAGTGCGAATATGTGCGCGGACACTCGAAAAGCACCTTACACGGCGGCTGGGATAAACACGCTTGGAACGCCGTAAAATTGGACGGGAAATGGGCATTAATTGACCCCACTTGGGGCTCTGGATATTCAGAAAGCCCTCAAAAATTCACTCAGATTTTTCAGCCCGGATATTTTGATACCGCTCCTCGTGTATTTGCGCTCGACCATTTTCCGGAAGAGCCCACTTGGCAATTACTCGAAAACCCGCTGAGCCAAAAACAATTTCAAGCACAGTCTAATTTTGCTTACGGCGACCTACTACACGGCATACAAGACGTTAGTCCTTTTGTGATTTCACTCCCCAAAAACGAAGCCGGTCAAGTCATACTTCGACTCAGAATTCCCATTCCCCCGCCGGTTATTATCCTACAAACAGGTGCACGGTCTATTCCCTTCGAGCGGCAGGATCAAGACGGCTGGGTTACCTTGCAATGGAAATACGAGCGCGGAGCAAAAGTAGAAGTGTGGGGCGGTGAAAAGCGCAAAAATGAGGTAAATACCCAATTAATGGGCGTTTTTTCGGTAGAGTAACCCCTTATTTTAATCCCTAAAATGTGCCCATTCTGCCTTAAAATCGGCCTGAGGCAGGTCTTTTTGCAGGCTTTCAAGGCTTTTTAGTTGGGCCTCTTTGAATGCCTGATGCTGCGGCGTATCGGGGTGAAACGGACGATGCTGTGCCGCCGCCTGTATTTTTTTAATTTTTTCTAAGTACGCTTTTGTGTCCGCACCGAAATAGGTGTTTGAAAAGAACGACCAAATGTAGTCCACCGCCAAGGCCGAAGGGTGAATCATATCGTCGGCATAAAACCGATAATCGCGCAAATCATCCAGCATCAGTTCATACGCCGGAAAATACTCAACCGAGGGCATTTGCCGACAAATTTCGGCACAAGCCAGCACCAGCGTGGCCTTACTACGTTGGTTTTCTACGAAACCGGCTCGCAGGTGGCGCACCGGACTCACGGTAAGTATCACCCGAACATCGCCCAATGCTCGGAGTGCAGCCCCCAGCGTGTCCGTAATTTCGGACACCGAGAGTAGACGGGTTTGAAAGTGCGCGGCGGGTACTTTGTGGTTATTCGCCACAATTTGGCCGGTGCCGCACTGCACGTGCACGGCTGCGGTGCCGAGGGTTAGGAATAAAAAACGGGCCTGTTTGATCTGAGCCACCGCCGTTTGGTATGCCTCGTTTATGTGGTTTAACACCGAATCGGCCTCTGAACCAGAAAAGCGGCTATGATGCTCCCAACTGTGCCAAAGCCCTTGGTGCTCGAATAATTCAGCGTGTGTAAAATATTGATTTTCAGCATGCAACCGTGCTAAACTACGCGCAATCGAGATCGGATTATACACAATACCAGCGGGGTTGACCTGTGCTTGAAATTTATACGCCGACAGTTTTTGACCGATGTATTCCGTGAAACAAGAGCCTATCAACAACATCGCATCAGAATGTTGAATCGGGTGAGTGGCTGGAATCGGCTCCAGAGAGGTGCGGAAAGTTTTAGTGGACATACGTCGGTTGAATCAGCGACAAAAATACAAAAGGGAGGGGGGATTTTTTGAATCTACGCCAATATTGTGGGCATTCTTGCTACTTTTGCCCGCTTTGTTACCCTACCTATGGATTTTTTAAACCGTCTCTTCGGCCAATCTAGTGCCCTCCAACAGCCTGATATCCCATTTGGGCGTTTTTCGGATGCCTACAAATCGGATGCTCAACAAGAAGCCTTCGAACGCTCGCTTGAATTATTTGAAAAAGGGGACTATTTAGCCGCTTACCGCGATTTATTCGCTTATTTGGTGGATGAAGACGCCCAAACGCCCAATGTAAGTTGGCAAGAAACGGACGGAGTGCTGACTTTCGAATTATGGCAAGGCTCGCAGCGCATTATGGGTCAAGCAACCGAACAAAAAGTAACCGCCGAAAGTCGAGTAGCAAAAGCCAATGACTTAGGTGTAGGCTTTATGCGCCGCTTGATGGAAGCCAATTTTAACCTGAAATTCAGTCGTTTTGCGCTGGATGCGCACAACAATCTGTGCATCGTGTTTGATTCCCGCACGGTGGATGGGTCGCCCCTGAAAGTCCTCCACGCGTTGCGCGAGTTGGCCATTCATGCCGACAAACAAGATGATTTGCTGTTGGGTGAGTTCGCACAACTGCTGAGTCCGGCACAGGAGCGAGATTTTGGCGAAATACCCCCGGAGGAGAAACTGGTCAAATATCAGTATATCCAACAATCCATTCGCGCGGCGTTTGCCGAGTTAGACAAGGCCGTTCCCGACCCCAATACGTATCCGGGTAGTTATGCGTATTTGCTGCTTTCTTTGGCGTTTCGGCTCGACTATCTCATTAAGCCTGAGGGCTTTATGATGGATTTATTGGAACGAATTTACACCATTTATTTTACTAAAAACAACGTTACAACGCAAACAAAACTGCAGCAAATGCGCCGTGAATTCCAGATTCTTTTAGATCGTCCGGACGAAGAGTTGTTTACCGAAATGTATCGGACGAGGAGCACTTTTGGCGCCAATCCGGCCATACCGCACGGCACGTTGGCCAGTTTTATTAATGGCGAATTGGTGAACATGGA
>Ga0105045_10000516_pt1 | contig 28540 bp, 26 predicted proteins | sample MAT02_FD_78089 | JGI IMG/M metagenome (GOLD analysis project Ga0105045, IMG submission 78089) | Freshwater microbial communities from Lake Fryxell liftoff mats and glacier meltwater in Antarctica - MAT-02 (megahit assembly) | ecosystem: Environmental > Aquatic > Freshwater > Ice > Liftoff... | reverse complement strand
TCGGGAACAGCGGGTGAACGGTCACCAGCAGTTCCAGATGATCACGGTCCTCGCGCGGCACGGACAGTCACCGCTCGCACCAGGCCCCGGCCGTCCTCCCCGCCTCCGCTTCTCAGCGGCCTCTGCGTGAAAAGAGTCGACGATGCCAGACTGCGGCCGACAGAGGGCCCGGCGAGACGCGCGTCGCGTGGGCACGTGACGGAGCCGGGCGCGGATCTCGTTATCTTTCCGGCTTCCATCGAAACACTGGATCCGTGCGCCCCACCCGGCGCCGACTGACTCGATTTATGACTGCATCGACTGCCGCACCGGTCTCGGCGTTCATCCGCCACAACTTCCGTCACTTCAACGCCGCGGCGCTGGTCGAGGCGGCCGATGGTTACGTCGCGCACCTCGATGCCGGTGGGAAGATGTTCGTGACACTCGCCGGCGCCATGAGCACGGCGGAGCTCGGCGTGTCACTGGCCGAGATGATCCGGCAGGGGAAGATTCACGGCATCAGCTGCACGGGCGCGAACCTCGAGGAAGATGTCTTCAACCTGGTGGCGCACGATTTCTACGAGCGCATCCCGCACTGGCGCGACCTGACGCCCGAGCAGGAGCAGGACCTGCTGAACCGCCACATGAACCGCGTGACCGACACGTGCATCCCCGAGATGGAAGCGATGCGCCGGATCGAGAGCGTGGTGCTGGAAGAGTGGGTGAAGGCCGACCAGGCCGGCGAGCGATACTTCCCGCACGAATTCATGTACAAGATCCTGCGCTCGGGAAAGCTGAAGGACAGCTATCAGATCGACCCGAAGAACTCGTGGCTGCTGGCCGCCGCCGAGGCGAACCTGCCGATCATCGTACCGGGCTGGGAGGACGCGACGCTCGCCAACATGTTCGCCGGCCACGTCATCAGCGGCAACGTGAAGAACGTGCACACGGTCAAGTCGGGCATCGAGTACATGATGTTCCTGGCCGAATGGTACACGGAACTCACGAAGACGTCGTCACTCGGCTTCTTCCAGATCGGTGGCGGTATCGCGGGCGATTTCCCGATCTGTGTGGTGCCGATGCTGCATCAGGACCTGCAGCGCGAGGAGGTGCCGTTGTGGGGCTACTTCTGCCAGATCAGCGACAGCACGACCAGCTACGGGAGCTACTCGGGTGCGGTGCCGAACGAGAAGATCACGTGGGGCAAGCTCGGCGTGACGACACCGAAGTTCATGATCGAGAGCGATGCGTCGATCGTGGCGCCGCTGATCTTCGCGCTGGTGCTTGGGCAGTGAGCGCGCGTCGGTCGTGGCGCGCCGCGTCGGCGCTGCTCGCGCTCGCGATGGTGCCGGTGCTGGCAGGGGCAGGAGCCGCGGCCCTGCACCTCAAGCTGCTGCGCAGCGAGCCGCTCGCGAATGCGACACTCACCGTGTCGCCGGTGCAGGTGAAGCTCTGGTTCACGCAGCGGCCGGAACTGGCGGTGACGTCGATCCGGCTCACGTCGGGGCGTGATGCGCAGGTGGTGGAACGGGCGCTCGCCCCGCTCGCCCGGGCCACGGCCGCCGACGCGCCGATCACGGCGCCGGTGGGCGCGGCACTGGCACCGGGGCACTACGAAGTGCGCTGGCGCACGATGGCTCGCGACGGGCATGTGCTGAACGGCGTGATCCCGTTCGACGTGGGGCGCACGCCCACCGTTCGCTGACGTCAGCGAACGGTGGAGTGGATCGTCGCGCGGTGGGTGACGTTCGTCGCCACGATGCTGGTCACCGGCGCGTGCACGATCGGGCTCCTGCTGCTGCCACGCACGCCCGCCGGCGACGATCGCGACGCGCTGGCGCGTGACACCGCGCGAGCCGGCATGCTCGCGGGCCTGGCCTGCCTTCCCGCATCCGTGCTGCGTCTGGCCGATCAGGTGTTCGCATTGCGCTCTCCGGACGATCCACTCCTCGCCGGTGTCGGCGCGCTGCTCGGCAACACCACGTGGGGCACGGGTTTCCTCTGGCAATCGGCGGCACTGCTGCTGGCCGTGGGCGCGCTGTACGCCGCCTCGCGATTTCCGCGCGCGCCGGTGGCGTGGCTGCTGGCCGCCGTCGGTGCGATCGGGCTCTGCGTCACGCCGGCGCTGCAGGGACACGCCATCGGCAGCGAGCAGTACACGATCGTGGCCGTCACCGCGCACGTCGCCCATGTCACCGGTGCCGCGCTCTGGCTCGGCACACTCGGTCTGCTCGCGATGCTGGGCGTGGCGCTGCCCAATGCGGATGGTGTCACGACCGCGGAACGCGCCCGGCTGGCCGATGCCCGACTGGCGCTCCTCGTGCCGCTCGTACCGCGGGTGGCGCTGCCCGGCGCCGCGCTGCTGCTCGTCAGCGGTGTCACCTCGGCGCTCCTGCACCTGCGGGAGGTGACCGACCTGTGGCAGGCGGAGTGGGGGCGCTACGTGCTGGCCAAGACGGTGCTCGTCATCGTCATCGTGGCGCTCGGCGCGACGAACTGGCGGCGTCTCGGGCCGCGGATGCGGCAGGACCGTGGTGTGCCACCGTTGCGTCGGTCGCTGCTGATCGAGCTGGGCGTGTCGGCGCTGGTGCTGCTGGTGACGGCGATGCTGGTGGTGACACCGCTGCCGGGCGAGTGACGAGTCTCGGGGGTGTCGGTGACAGCGAGTTTCGGTGACAGAGTTTCGGTGACAGTGCACACATCAGAGTTTCGGTGACAGTGCACACATCGCACGCGAGTTTCGAGTTTCGGTGACAGTGCACACATCGCACGCGATGTGTGCACTGTCACCGAAACTCGAAACTCGCGCGATGTGTGCACTGTCACCGAAACTCCTGTCACCGAAACTCGCGGATCGACTCGAGCCGGAGCACTTCGGGTTCGGGGTCGCCGTGCCAGCGATACTCGAGGTGCTGGCCCTGCGTGACGGGCGGCAGTGCGCGCGGCCGGTAGATCACCACACACTCACCCCCGGCGCGACGCACGCTGTCCCAGGCGATGCCGATCTCGCCGCGCTGCCGGCACGACTCACCAAAGCGCTGCGACTCGGTGTAGTCGGCGGGATCATACAGCATCGTCCGCTCGGCCTGCATCCCGCGCAGGTCCACGAGGCGTGCATCGATGCTGCACACGAGCTCACGCACCGTGATGGTCGCATCGAACCCCATGGCCGACGCGGCGAGCCGGCGGGTGTGGTGGTAAATGGTCTCGCGAATGGCAGTCGGTCGGTCGCGCCCGGCATACCAGGCACCGAGGTGTGCGGTGTTGAACCGTCCACCACCGGGGGCGGCGTGGAGAAACGCGGCCATGACGAGCGTAGCGCCGGGCACCCCGATCACCCAGTCACTGTCGTGCAGGAGCGCGCTGCGCTCGACGGCGGTGCGGATGCGGTCGTTGGTGAGGCTCTCGAGACGCATCGCATCGATCGCATCGGCGGGCGTCGCGACTCGATCGAAGACACCGACGGGCGGAAACCTCGAGGGGACCAGCCGATGGATGCGCCCACGGATTCGCCGCGTGAGGATCTCAGGGGCGTTCACGGCCAGCTGCCGCGCCAGCCGTCGAGGTAGCGACGAACGGCCCAGAGGTCATCGATCGAGCCGCGGCCCATGCGTTCGAGCGGGGTCTGGCTGGCGAAGTCGGGTGCGGCGTTGACGGCCCTGAGCCAGCGGATGCCGGTGGCGTCGTCGGAGAAGAGCAGCCGGATGGCCTTGTAGATGCCGAGCAGGAGGGAGAGGCGCTCGAGCTGATCACGGGAGGGGGTGCCGACGTCGCCGAGCTTCCATTTGTGATAGGTGGACTCGGGGAGCTCGCCGAGGAGGATGCGGCGCGCAGGAACGGTGAGCTGCCACTCGTCGGCGATGGCGAGGAAGGTGCGCATTCCCGCGGTACCGAGTCGCCGGGCCTCGGCAGGCGTGAGGTCGCGGAGGGCGACGGGGTGGGCGCCGGCGGCGCGCTGCGGCGAGAGTGACTCCACGCGTGGAGTATTGCTCCGGTTATGGAGCAATTGCAAGCGTGGCGTCGTCTGGTGGGCTGCGGGCGTATCATTCGGGAGCGGCGAAGGTGACCGCGTCCGAATGCGTACCGTGCCGGCGTACCGGCAGACCATGGGTGCGGCGCGAGGGCACCGGGAGAGCAGCGGAATGCGGAGCGGAAGGCAGGACGTGGCGTCGCGCATGGAGTCGCGCATGGGGTCGCGCATGGAGTCGCGCATGGGGTCGCATGGCGTCGCGCGTGGCGTCGCTTGGGGTCGCGCATGATGTCGCGCATGATGTCGCGCGTGGTGTCGCGTGCCGTGCTGTGTGCGCTGGTGACGGCGGCGGCGTGCAGTGGCGGCGCGAAGGGGGCCGACGGCGACGCGACGGCGGACATGAAGGGCGTGGCGGCGCCCTCCTCCGCGCCGGCGGTGGGGCGCGCGGCGCCGGCGTTCGCGGTGCCGACGCTGGGCGGCGACACGGCGCGTATCGGCGGCGCGACGCCGCAGCCGGTCACGCTGGTGAACGTGTGGGCGACCTGGTGCGGCCCGTGCAAGGCGGAGTTCCCCGAACTGCAGGCGCTGCACGAGACGTATCGGCCGCGCGGGCTGCGGGTGTTGGCGATCTCGATCGACACCGACGGTGACGCGGAGGTGCAGGCGAGTGCGGCCTCGATGAAGGCGACCTTTGCGATCGGGCGGGACGCCGGCGACCTGGTACGCGGTCAGTATGCTGCCGTGGGGATTCCGGAGAGCTGGCTGGTCTCGGCCGATGGCACGCTGCTCTGGCGGCATTCGGGCGCGATTCCGGCTGGAGATCCGGCGGTGCGCGCCGCGATCGAGGCCGCGCTGACCGGGGCTGCGCCCGGGCAGTAGCGTTCGCAAGTCGCTTCCGGGACCGGGACCGGGCGCAGGGGCGAAGGCGCATCGCGCCCGTGCGGTGACCACGATACTCCCGGGCATCCGCTACTCAACTATCCCGCCGGTCTTCGCGATGGCTCCACGACAATCCCGCATCACGCCTGCCGCTTTCGACGCCATCGGCGCCCCCGGACGCGATCTGTCGCGGCTGTTGGCCGACACGCTCGAGGCAGCGGTCGTGGCCATCGATCCGAGCGGGGAGGTGACGTACGCCTCGACCTACTTCGAGGAGCTCTTCGGGGTAGGGACGGAGGACTACGTCGGCACGCAGTTCACGTCGCTGATGTCGCCGCAGGAGCGGGCAATCGCGCTGCTGTTCCTGCGGCGCATGACCGATGGCCAGCAGTTCCCCGTCGCCACCTGGCTGCTGCACCGGCGTGACGGGTCGTCGCTGTGGGTGGAGTCGCGGGTGACGACCATCCGCAGCGAGGATGGCGCGGTCACCGGGTACATCACCGTCACGCGCGACATGAGCGAGCGGCGCATCGCGCAGCAGGCGCTGGCGCGCACGCGGGCCAACTACGATGCACTGGTGCGGCGCGCGGTGTACGGCGTGTACCGCGCCGAGCGCAACCAGCGTGTACTCGACGCGAACCCGGCGATGCTGGAGCTGCTGGGATACAGCACGCGCGAGGAGCTGATGGCGCTCGACCTCGCCACTGACGTCTACGCCGACGTTTCGGATCACGAATGGCTGGTGCGCACGGCGCAGAACGGGGAGATGGACGACTGGGTGGAGGTGGCCTGGCGTCGCAAGGACGGCGAACTGATCGACGTGCGTCTCTCGCTGCGCATGGTGGAGGACGAGGAGGGTGGTCCGCCGGTGTTCGAGGGGATTGCGGAGGATGTGACGGAGCGGCATCGGCGTGACGAGCGGCTGCGGCGGAGCGAGCGCATGGCCTCACTGGGCCACATGCTGGCCGGCGTGGCGCACGAATTGAACAACCCGCTGGCGGCGATCAGCGGGTTCTCGCAACTGCTGTTGCGCGGTACCTGGCCTGCGGACGACCGGAAGGCGCTGGAGACGATCGGCCGCGAGGCGCGGCGTGCGGAGCGGGTGGTGCGTGACCTGCTGACGTTCGCGCGGCAGGGCAACGTGACACGCAGCGAGCTGGTGGATCTGCACGGTGTGATCCGTCACATCGTGGACACGCAGCGCTACACGCTCGACACGCGGGGCGTGCGAGTGGTCTTCGCGCTCTCGGAGGAACCGGTGTACGTGCAGGGTGACACGGGCCGCCTCGAGCAGGTGGTGCTGAACCTGGTGGTGAACGCGCGCCAGGCGCTGGAAGCGATGCGAGGTGAGCGGGCGATGCAGCAGGCGCCGCTGGAGTTGCGCATCGAGACGGTGATCGATGACACGACCTTCGTGATCCTGAAGGTGGCCGACAATGGCGCCGGGATCTCGCCGTCGCTGCTGGGCCGGATCTGGGATCCGTTCTTCACGACCAAGGAGGAGGGGGTCGGCACGGGGCTGGGGCTGAGTGTGGTGCACAGCATCGTGACGGAGCACGCCGGGGTGGTGGACGTACAGAGCGAGCTGGGTCGAGGGACGGAATTCACGGTGCGGCTGCCGCTGGTGGGGGCACCGGAGGAGGCGGCAGCGCTGACGATCTCGCAGGAACTGGCGCTGCCGCGGGCGCTCGAGACACCGCCGATCGGGCGGGCGCTGGACATTCTGGTAGTGGATGACGAGGCAGCGATCATCAGCTTCCTGACGCGCTTTCTGACATCGCGGGGTCACGCGGTGGTGACGGCCAGCGACGGGATGCATGCGCTGCGGATTGCGGAGCAGTTCACCTTCGACGTGGTGGTCTGCGACCTCCACATGCCGGAGATGGACGGGGTGGAGCTGATCCGACGGATGCGGATGCTGCCGAGCTGCTCGGCCACGCGGTACGTGTTGAGCTCGGGGGATGGCGGCGGGCAGTCGCTGTCGGGCCGGGCGGAGGCGCTGAGCGTGGACGGGCTGCTGGCGAAGCCGTACACGATCGACCAGCTGGTGCAGGTGGTGGAGGGGGCGCCTGCCCACTGATGCCGATCGGTGGAGGGACCGGCACCAGACGCTTCCCGCATGTGTTATTGTAGTCGTAGCCGGTGGATAGGCCCCGGTATTCCGTCGCACGAGGAGCTTTCGCCCGATGGCCAGCCATTCTGAAGGACGCCACGTTCCGATCACGCCGACCAGAGAAGGGTGGCCGTACGCCATCCTGACCACTCTGGTCGCGGTCGCGCTCTGGTTCGGCGCATGGTCGATTCACAAGGCGACGTACCGCGACCCGACCGACCCGATGTTCCGGGCGAAGGGCGCCCTGCCGCACACCTCGACCGTGAAGAAGGCGCCGGCGCCGGCTGCGGCCGAGCACTGAGCGTGTTCGTTGGATGTGAGCGGCGCCTTCCGGTTCGGGGGGCGCCGTTCTGTTTTTGCTCCGGTCGCCAACGGAAACAGCAGAAGGCGAAGGTGCAAAGACCGCGGATAGGGCGCGAAGGGTCCTGGCGCAGGGGACGCGCCTCTGTGCGCGAGGCAGCGCGGGTGATTCTGGGAACAGCAACGGCACAACGCGTCTCGCAGCGCTGAACAGCCGAAAAATTGTTCGCGGTGAAGACTCGGAGGCGTGAGTTCGCTCCGGCTGTTCCAATCAAGGCAGCGGTTCGCTGCGCCTTCTCCGTGTCCTTGCTGTCCCCTTTGAATCGATGCAGTCGCTGGTGACAGTCCGGTGCCGAACGACTGCCGACGCTGGCAGATCGGTGGCGCAGGTATGAGCTTGGAGCATGGCCACGGACGCTGAGCCGGACGACGAGGGTGGGACGACGCGACGCACGATGCTGCAGGGGTTCGTCGTGACGAGCCTGACGCCGGGGGATCAGACGGCGTTGGCGGCGGCGATGCTGATCTGCCTGCTGGCGGCGGAGGGCGAGAACGTGGCCGCGATGGTACCGGTGGAGACGGGCATCGAGGATCCCTGCGAGCCTGGCAGCCGGGGGTCGCTGGTGCGGTGGGCGGCGGGTCATCTCGACGACCCGCGCGTGGTGACGCCGTTCGCGCTGGAGGCCGCCCGGTCCACGATCCATGCTGCCGATGCCGAGGGCACGCTGCTGCATGCGGCGGCATTCGAGCGGGCACGGGAGGCGCTCTGCGACGGGCGCTCGCGGTTCGTGGTGTGTGACGCCGTCGGGGTACTGGACCTGATCACACCGAAGCTGACGACGCTCGACCTCGCGGAGCGATGGGGGCTGTCGCCGGTGGTCGTGGAACCGGTGAGCCGCTGGTCCGTTGGTCATGTGAGGCTGCTGCAGTCCGCGCTTCTGTCGCGCGACATGTGCGTTGCTGGTGTGATACTGACCGGTAATGAGCTCTTGCCCGATGTCGAGCACGATTTCACCGACCGTATTCGCGAAACCCTCGCCGTCGCGCTCGACTGCCCCGTGGTGGTGATGCCACGCGTGCAGTCGGTGCACGATCGCGGTGATCTCCTGACGGCCGCGCGGGAATGCGGCCTGCACCGTATCGTGGCGCGCCTCGCGCGCTGAGCCTCGTCTGTCCCCCGTCGCCCGTCCCTCATCCCCCGGCATGAGCTCCATCGCAGATCTCCGGCGCGATTACGCGCTGGCGTCGCTCGACGTGGCGGACGTCGTCGCCGACCCGATCCAGCAGTTCACGCGGTGGTTCACCAACGCCACGGACGCCGCCATCATCGAGCCGAACGCGATGACGCTCGCCACCGTCGGCGCCGACGGCTTGCCCGACGCCCGGATCGTCCTGCTCAAGGGCGTGGACTCCCGTGGGTTCACCTTCTTCACGGACTACCGCAGCCAGAAGGGGCGCGACCTGCTGGTGCATCCGCAGGCGGCGCTGGTGTTCTTCTGGCAGGAGCTGGAGCGACAGGTGCGGATCCGGGGCACGGTCATGAAGCTCGACACGCCGGAGTCGGCGGCCTATTACGAGTCACGCCCTCGGGGCAGCCGGATCGGCGCGTGGGCCAGTGAGCAAAGCAGCGTGATCGCCGATCGCAGTGCGCTCGAGGAGCGGGTGCAGGCGGTGGAGGCGCAGTACGCCGATGACGCTGCGCCGCCGCTGCCGCCGCACTGGGGCGGCTTTCTGGTGGCGCCGATGGAGGTCGAGTTCTGGCAGGGGCGCCGGAGCCGCCTGCACGACCGGCTGCGGTACCGGCGCAGCGTCCACGGCTGGGCGGTGGAGCGCCTGTCGCCGTGATGGTGCGCGACCGCCGCTGAAACCGGACGGGGCCCGGGGCCATTCGCCCGGCATGACCGCTCCCGCCCATCTCATCCTCGGTGCCACTGGTGGCGTCGGGCAGACACTCGCCCGCCATCTCGCCGCTTCGGGCGCACGTCTCATGCTCGCGGCGCGCAAGGCGGAGCCGCTCACGGCGCTGGCCACCGAACTCGGGGCCGCCTCGATCGTGGTCGACGCGACGGTGCCTGACGACATCGAGCGTGCCGTGGCGGCGACGGTCGAGACCTACGGCCGCCTCGACGGCGCGACGAACTGCGTGGGCTCGCTGCTGCTCAAGCCGGCCCACCTGACGCGCCCCGACGAGTTCGACGACGTGCTCAGCGTGAACCTCCGCTCGGCCTTCTCGCTGGTGCGGTCGGCGACGCGGGCGATGATGAGCAACGCCGATCCGTCGGGTGGCAGCATCGTGCTGGTGGCGTCGGCCGCGGCGCGCATCGGCCTCGCCAACCACGAGGCGATCGCCGCCGCGAAGGGGGGCGTGATCAGCCTCACGCTCTCGGCCGCAGCGAGCTATGCAGCGAAGAACGTGCGCGTCAATTGCGTGGCGCCGGGCCTCGTGCGGACACCGCTGACGGCGCGGATCACCGGCAGTGCGGCGGGAGAGCAGTCGTCGCTGGCGATGCATGCGCTGGGGCGGCTGGGTGAGCCGTCGGACGTGGCGAACGCGATCGCCTTCCTGCTGGACCCGGCGAACAGCTGGATCACCGGGCAGACGCTGGGTGTGGACGGCGGGCTGGGAACGCTGCGCAGCCGCTGACGGCGCCCGCGGGAGTCAGCGCAGGCGGTCGAGCGCCAGCTGCGCGTCGCGCATGCCGGCGTTGGACCTGAGCGCGAGCTGATACTCGACGCGCGCCTCGGGCTTTTTCTGCTGACGCTCGTAGATTTCACCGAGGCGGTAGTGCGCGTTGGCGAGCGGCGGATCGTTCGGAGCGCGCCGTCCACGCAGGAATTGCTGCAGTGCCTGGATGCCGCGCTCGGGCTGTGCACCGGTGACGGCAGCGGTACGCCCGATCGAGAACAACGCAAACATGGCATTACTGCCACGCGCCTGCCACCGCGCGATGGTCGCATACGCGTCGGCCGCACGCTGCCCATCCGCTTGCAGCGCGGAGAGGTTGGCCCAGCCGATCACGCTGTCGGGAAATTGCGTGGTGGCCTGCATGAGGAGCCGCTCGACGACGAGGCTCTCGTGGCCGGCGTTGGCGACCGCGAGCCGTGCGCCGAGGCCTCGATATGGATCGAGACGGGCGATGGCCGTGGCCTGTTCCGCCGCGCGGGTGCGGTCACCGCCGACGTTCGCCGGCGCTTCGATGAAAAACCGCAGAAGCCCTTCGTGGGCATCGATGTTGGTGCCGTCGAGAGCGATGGCCCTGGCGTAATTGTCGCGGAGAGCCGGCGCGAAACGGAGGCGGGCAGCGGCGTTCGTCGCCATGCGGGCGCGCTGTCCGGCGATGTTCGCGACCCAGAGGAATGCGGCGCTGCTGCGCGGATTGGCGGCGGCCGCGGCGCCGAACTGGGCAGCGGCACTGTCCCACTGCGCGCCCATGACGCTGATGCAGCCGCGAGCGAAGTGGGTGATCGCGGTGGGCGGTCGCGTGGCAGTGAGCCGCTGTACGGCGAGGCGATCGGTGGCGCTGCCAAGGATGGCGCGTTCGCAGAGTCGTGCGTCGGCGAGGGTTTGTCCGGAGAGCGGCGCAGCGGCGAACGCGACGGTGACGAACAGGAGGCGTGCGCGGTGCAAGCGCATGTGCAGAGCGGCGAGAGGCGAGAGGCGAGGTCCCGGCCGGACCGATGTACGGCGGGAGCGGTACGGCGGAAGTGTCGGCATCGGTGCAGGCGCCGTCGAGCCGCGATGCTGCCGCAGAACGCGCCGCAGGACGCGCCGCGAGGCGCTCACTGCCCCCGCATCACCGGCACCCACCGCGCCAGCACCTCAGGTCCGGGATACCCGGGCACCGTCTCCACGATGCGCCCGCTGCTGTCGGTGCGCGCGAACACCGGCGTGCCGGGAATGCGGAACGTCAGCAGCACCTGATCGCTCTCGCCGTCAGGACCGGCGCTGAAGGCACCGCGCACGCCGAGCGAGGCGAGCATCTGCCGGCCCTCGGTGGCGCCTTCGAGAGTGACCACGCGCAGCATCGGCACCGGCGCGCTGCCCTGCAGTTTCGCGATGTCGCGCAGTGCCAGGCGGCAGAAGGAGCAGGTTCGAGAGTTGACCATCAGGATCGCCGGCCGGCCCAGCGGCGTGAGGGCGACGCGTGTGTCGGCGCTGTCGCGCACCATCAGCGCGGTGACGGCCTCCCGCGCCAATCCCACGGCCGGGTCATCCGACGGCAGAAGCGGCGGCTGGCGATCGATGGCGACGCGGCCGATGAGCGCCAGCGCCAGTGCACCGGCCACCACCCACGCCAGCATCTCGCGACGCTCGAGTCCCTTGAGTGCGCTCACGACTTCTCCCAGCTCTCGGCTTCGTCGGCCAGTTCCTCGAGCAGGCGGACGTAGGTGTCGTACCGGCCGGCAGCGATGTCGTCGTTGGCGAGTGCCTCGCGCACGCGGCACCCCGGCTCGACGACGTGCACGCAATCCTGAAACCGGCAGTCGCCAAGGTACGGTCGGAACTCGGGGAAGTAGCCGTCGAGGTGCTCGGCGGTCAGGCCCCACATGCCGATCTCGCGCAGGCCGGGCGTGTCCACGACGTAGCCGCCACCCGGCAGCGGATGCAGCAGCGCGCCGACGGTGGTGTGCCGGCCCTTGTTGACACTCTGGCTGATCTCGCCGACGCGCAGGTCGAGGCTGTTGAACATCGCGTTCATCAGACTGCTCTTGCCGACGCCGCTCGGTCCGCTGAGTGCCGTCGTGCGCCCTTCGAGCACCTCGCGCAGCGCGTCGAGGCCGCGGCCGGTGGTGGTACTGGTGGCATGCACCGGATAGCCGGCGCGCTGATAGTCGTCGAAGCGGAGGCGGATGCTCTCCGGTGCCACGAGGTCCGACTTGTTGATCACGACGCGCGCCGCGATGTCGTTGGCCTCGGCGATGATCAGGAAGCGGTCGATCATGCGCGGGTGCGGCTCGGGCTGCGCCGCGGCGAAGACGACCAGCACCTGATCGACGTTGGCCGCGACGATGCGCTGCCCCCACGCGCCACCCGGCGCGCGGCGCGCGAGTTGCGAGCGGCGCGGGAGGATCTCCGCAATCGCCCAGCTGGCACCGGCACCCTCCTGCTCCACCTGCACCTCGTCGCCCACGGCGAGCTTGAGCGGCGGGGCCTCGCTCTCGTCGCTGCCGCCGTCACGGTGCTGCGCGCGAGAGCGCACGCTGGCGCGCGCACGACCACCGTCCTTGTCGGCGCGCGCCATCTTCGCCTTGGCGTCGTCGTGGCGCTTGAGGCGGCCGCGCAAGGCGGCGTCGATGACGTCGCCGGTCTCGAGACGCACGCGCCAGATTCCGCCGGTGCCGCTCAGCACGCGGCCGAGTGTGCCTGACGGCACGACGCGCGCGTCGGTCACGCCCGGTTCAGTCATGCAGCACGTCATGCCGCGTGCTGCGCTCCGGCGCATGGCCACCGTGCGGATCGCCGACCTGTGGATCGCCGACCTGTGGATCGCCGACCTGCGGATCGCCGACCTGCGCATCGCCGACCTGCGCATCGCCGACCTGCGCATCCCCACCGTGCGGATCGACGTCAGGGAGGTCGGACTCGTCGCGCATCACGTCGAACCAGCGACGCGCGGGCACTGGCGCGGTCTCGGCGATACGCTGCTCCAAAAAGCCGCGGGCGGTCTGCAGCGGGAAGGCGGCAAGCGCCGCGCGCGCCGCGTCCGGCGTGGTGGCGCGCGCGAGGTAATCCGTCTCCAGATGACCCTCGACGCCCGAGGCACCGATACGGCGCCAGCGCAGGAAGAGGAGGTAGGCGGCCCACTGCGTGCCGGCGTCGTTCACCTGGTCCACGCACAGCTCCACCGAATAGGAGAGCCCGTCGCTGCCGTCGAAGGCGGCGGGTCGCCCGTGCACCTTCGCATACCCGCCGATGGTGTTTGCATCGCCGAGGGAGTGATCGGCGGGGAGGTGCTGTCCGCTCATGCGGTCATCGGCGTCGTGCGCGTGGTCACGTGCCGCTCACGCGCTGCGCCGTGCGCCGATCATTTCCTTGACCACGTTGCCTGCCATGAACGCGACGTTGGCGGGGCGCTCGGCGAGCCGGCGCATCAGGTACGGATACCACTGCGTGCCGAACGGCACGTAGCAGCGAATGCGGTAGCCGTCGCGCACGAGGCCTTCCTGCAGATCGCGACGCACGCCGTAGAGCATCTGGAACTCGAAGCGATCGCTGGCGATGCCCTTCTCCGTCGCGAACCGCTTGGCGTCGGCGATGATCGCCTCGTCGTGCGTGGCGATACCCGGATAGTTGCCATGCTCCATGAGGTGATGCATGGCGGTGACGTAGTTGCGGTCCACGTCGGCCTTCTCGGGGAACGCGACCTCGGGCGGCTCCTTGTAGGCACCCTTGCAGATGCGAACGCGCGCGCCGAGTTCGTTGGCGCGCCTGACGTCGGCCTCGGTGCGAAGGAGGTAGCTCTGCAGCACGATGCCGACGTTGGCACGGAAATCGGGGTAGAAGTGCCGCTCGAAGAGGTCGAGGGTCTTCTGCGTATAGGCGCTGGACTCCATGTCGAGGCGCACGAAGGTGCCGTACTGCTTCGCCCGCTCGAGGATCTCGCGGGTGACGCGGATGCAGAGCTCGTCGGAGATGTCCATCCCCATCGCGGTGAGCTTCAGCGACACGTTGGCGTTCAGCTTTTCGCGTGCGATGATGTCGAGGAGCTGGAGGTACTCGCGCTGGGACGTGAAGGCCGCCTTTTCGTTCGTGGTGCTTTCACCGAGCAGATCGAGCGACGCTGTGATGCCCTTCGCATTGAGACCGCGCACCGCCTCCACCGCGGTGGCCACCGACTCTCCCGCGACGAAGCGCGAGGCGAAGGACTTGGCGACGCCGTTGTGGCGGACGAAGTCGAAGATGCCTTGCTGGCTGGAGAGGAACAGGAGCGCGTTGCGCAACATCGTCAGGCAGGAATCGGGTGAGCACGCCTCCGCCGCTGGTGGCAGGGCCAGGCAGGGAAACATAGCCGGGCTGGTAGTGCGCCCGTCGATCGTCTCCCGTCGCTCAGCGCGTGCCGGTGCGACTGATGAGGCGCATGACGGGGTGGTACCTGCCGTTCGCGAGCCGTTCGTCGAAGCGGTTCCAGGTGGTGGCGCCGTCATTGGACTGCGGTTCCAGCAGCTGCGCGGCGACGAGCACCTGTGGCTGTGCGGCGGGGACCCAGCGCCAGTCGGGGGAGGCCTTCATGCGGAGTCGCAGCCAGCGTCCGCGGACGCGGACCTCCTGATGTCCCTGAAAGGGGCGACCCAGCCTTTCCACCGAATCGAGTTGGAACCGTTCCACGTCGAGCGGTACAGCGGTGCGGATGGCGGCGCGGACCCGCACGCCATGGCGGCCCAGGAAGGCGACGAGCGCGGTGTCGCTGGCCTCGATCAACCAGCCGCCCGGCGGGACGGTCGCGGTGCGTGTGGGTTCGAAGCGGTCCACCACCGTCATCAGCTGTGGCGCGAACCGCCCGGTGCGCCGGAAGGAAGCGGGCACGCCCGGTTCAGCCGGTAGCGTGGAGTCGCCCGGGGCGAGTTCTTCGACGATCACGCTGTCGCGGAAGGGGGTGGTGGTGAGGCGGGTGTCGAGCACGATGCCGCGCGGCGCGGTGCCCGCGGCGAGCGCGCGGCGGGCGGCAGTGACGCGCGCGAGGATCGTGGCGTCGGCGCCGACGGTCCCGAGCAGTTCACGCACGAAGGCGCCGGTGCTGGCGACGCGGGTGGCGAACGGGTCGTGGGAGTAGGCCTCGCTGAGCACCGCGACGCCACCGGTGAGGCCGAAGTAGTTGGTCCCGAAGCGCGGGCGGGAGTCGTACGTGAACCAGCCGTCCTTTTTCGCATCGAGTGTGACTTCGCGCGCGAAGGCGTTGCTGAAGTTGCCGTACGGATAGGTCTTGACGCCGCGCGGCCAGAGGCGGCGACGGATGCCGGCCAGCAGCGTGTCGCTGGTGAAGCGGGCGAGAGGCGCGCCGGGGTGCAGCGACGGTGCCCAGGTGAGGTTGTAGCCGTGGTAGCTGCCGTTGGTGGTGTGCAGGTCCACGAACACGTCCACCCCGCCATTCGTGAGCAGCGGCAGGATGGCGCGCGTCTCGGGCGCCTCGGCCTTGATGTAGTCGCGATTGAGATCGAGGCCGGCACCGTTGGCGCGTTCGCCGATGATGGCCGGGCCGAGTTGTGCGCCGCGATTGCGCGCCTGCGGAGCGAGGGCCTCGTTGCCGTCGGCGTTGTAGAGCGGGATGACGACGAGGGTGAGGCTGTCGAGCAGGTTAGGGCGTGCATCGGTGACGATCGTGCGCAGCATCGCCAGCATCGCCTCTTTTCCTTCGACTTCGCCGGCGTGGATGTTCGCCTGCACGAGCACCACCGGGCGACGTCGCTGCGGCGTCATGAGCTCGTCGCAGCTTTCGCTGGTGCGCGTGGTGCGGGCGCAGGCGGTGACGGCGATCAGTGGCCGGCCTCGCACGGAGGTCCCGATGCGGGCGAGGCGCATGATGCGGTTGGGCGCAGCCGTGGCGCGCACGGTGTCGAGGAAGGCCATGGCCTCCTCGTACGACGTGGTTTCGCAGTAGCCGGTGCGTTCGGCGCGGGTGGCCGGGGACGGCATCGGGGACGGCGTGACCGGCGTGCAGCGCCAGGGCGCCGGCCGTCCCGTGCGCACGGCCTCACCGGCGATGCGGGCCCGTTCGGCACTCTCATCGAACGGCAGCGGGCGCGGCGATCCGCCGCAGGCACCGAGGACGAGGACGGCGACGACGAGGGGGGCGAGGCGCAGCGTCACGGCGTGGTACGGATGATGAGTGCGTCGCTGGCGCGCGGGCGACTGGCGGTCACGGCGGAGGCATGGCGGGCATGCGGCGACCCTCGCCTTCGAGGCGATAGATCGCCACGGGGGAGCGCCACGCGGTGGAGTCACGGTCGCGGAAGGCGGTCACGTACCAGCGGTAGTTCTGCGACAGCGAATAGCGGAACGCCTCGGGGAGCACGACCTGCGTGTCGACGGTGACGGCGGTGAAGATCGGGGTCTCGATGGAATCGGAGACGACGACCTCGTAGCGGTCGACGCCGGGGGAGGCGCTCCAGATGATGCGTCGATCGCCGACCTTCACGAATCCCACCGGGGAGACCAGCGCGACGGTCACACCGTCCCGTGCTCCGGCGCCCTTGATGGCACCGTCGGTTGGGGTGCAGGCGCTGCCGAACAGGGCGAGTGCGACGAGTGGAACGAGGGGTCGGAACAGGCGCATGCTCACGGGAGACGACGGACGGGTTGAGATGGGGCGCGCGCCGATCGCGGTGCGATGACCGGCACGCGGCCGAGGAGAAGCTGCCCCGCGATGGCATCGACGGGGCGCGCGGTGTTGCTGAGGACGGTCGCGGAGCGAGCGCGGCCGGGATCGATTGCCATGTAGGCCGAGAATCCTGGGGCGTCCTGCGCGTCGTGCCAGTAGATGTCGCGGCCATCGAGCCGCAGGACGCGCCAACCGAGCGCGACTGGGAGCGATGGATCGGGACCGGGACTGCGCGTGCGCATCATGAAAGCAAAGGTACTGGCGAGAGGTCCGTTGACGGTGTCGCCGGCCATCGCGGCGAACCGGGCGACGTCGCTGATGGCGCCGCGCCAACGGTGCGGCAGCAGTGCCGAAACCGGGATCGGTGTGCCGGCGGCGGTGTGCCCGGTGGCGCGACGCCCGAGCACGGCCCGTCCGACGCCGGTCGTGACGCCGTCGAGGCGAAGCGGATGCAGGATCCGGCTGTGGACCGCATCGGAGACGGGCATGCCGAGGATCCGCTCCATGGCTCGGTCCAGCAGTGCGAGGCCAAGTTGCGAGAAGTGGTAGCGTGTGCCCGGGGGCGTGAGCAGGCGGACGCGGCCGACGGCCCGCAGTTCGAGCGACGCCGCGGTGCCCGGGGCGCCGGCGCGCTCGCGATCGGGCAAACCGGAGCGATGGAAGGCCAGGTCACCGAGGGTGATCGAGCGACCGGCCTGCGTGGCAAGGGGCGCCACGAGTGGGAGGAATCGCTCGATCGGGTCATCCAGCGAGACCTCGCCACGGGTGACGAGATTGGCGAGGAGGGCGGCGGAGAGCATGTTACCCACGTCACCGAGCTCGAAGATGGTGGCCGGATCGATCGGCATGCCGCCGCGGCGGGCGACACCGGCCGAGGCGAAGCGCAGGCTGTCGGCGTCGCCCCAGGCGGTGATGATGCCGGCGACCGTGCCGTCATTGACCCGCGGGACGAGGGCGGCGCGCACGGCGTCGGGCGTCGGGATGGCGCCCTGCGCTCGCGCCAGCGATGCCGTGGTGGCACTGACAGCAAGGACACAGGCGAGACAGGAACGGCTCGCGTCTCGTCGGAACATGCCTGGGTGATCTCAGCTCAATGGGAGGGGCCGGTGCCGTCGTCGCAGCATCCTAGCGTCCACAGGTCGGAAACGCAGCGGGGGACGCACGCCCGGCGTCTTCGTGAGGCAGACGTCATGCAGGGGCGCCTCGGGGTCTGCGGTCGCGCGGTGTGCGCGGTCGTGGTGCCGCTGTTCTGCGTCGGTGCGCTGCTGGAGGCGCAGGGTCCGCGCACGGACCCGCCGCCGCGCACGTGGGCGCTGCTGGCGATGCGCGCGAAGATCACCGACAGCGTCGCAGTGCAGGATCGTGAGTGGCGGGCAGCGGCGGCGGCCGCACCCGAGGCGGTCGCACCACGATTCGCACTGGCGCTGCTCGCGCGCTACGACCTGCGCTATGGCGATGCCGCCGCGTGGATGGACAGCGCTGTGCGCGTTTCGACCACCGCGCAATGGCGGAGTGCCGTGGCGCGCGAGCGGATCGTATCGCGGATCGTCCACGGCGAGCTGACGGGGCTGACCGGGATGGTGGCAGCGCTGCAGGCAGACAGTGCCGCCATCCCGGCCGAAGACTGGGCCGATGCGCGGTACGTGCGAATGGCGGCGCGGCGGCGGGCGGGCGGCATCACCACCAGCGCCGACCTGGATGCCATTCTCGCGATCGCCTCTCCGGATGACGCGTTGCTGACGGCGCGAGTGGGGTGCCTGCGGGCGGTGGTGGATCCGTCGCGGATGCTGGAGCACGCCACGGCGGGGATCGCGGCCGCACGCAGCCAGGGTGCCGAGTTCATCGCCGGCAATTGTGAGTTGGTGGTGGGCACCGTGTTCGCCGGCCGGGGAGACATGGCGTCCTCGCAGGTGTGGCTGGAGCGTGCCGAGCAGACGGCGCGAGCCGCACACGACCTCCCGACGCTGGCGCAGGCGCTGTATTGGCATGGGGCGAACCTGGTGGCCATGGGGTACGTGCCGTGGGCCCGGGCACGGCTGGCCGAAGCGATCCGCGTAGCGCAGCGGATCGAGGATCGCAACGTGGAGGCGTGGTCGTTGCTGGGCATCTCACGTGCGGCGCGGCTGATCAGCGACGCGACCACGGCGAGCACCGCGCTGCGGCGCGCCGCGATCCTGTTCGAAGCCACTGGTGACCTGACGGGTGCGGCGGCCTATCGCGTGCAGCAGGCCGCCGCGCTGATGCAGCTCGGCGACCTCTCGGGGGCAGCGACGGTGGCGGCACGTGCGGCGGTCGTCAGCGACTCGCTCGCCACCGGCTCCGTGCAGTCGAGCGCACGCCTGCTGCTGGCCGACATCGCCCTCCGGCAGGGTCGGCTGCAGGATGCATCGCTGTTGCTGGACACGGCCGCAACGATGATGCTCGCGCGCAGCCAGCGCTCCGCGACGGTGGTGACGGAGTACCGCGGCTTGCTGGCGCTCAGGAGTGGCGAGAATGCCGCCGCGCTGGCGTTGCTCCAGACCGCCCGCCTGGGGTACGGCCGGAGTCAGGATCTCTACCGGCGAGGCGTGGACGCGGCACTGGCGCTGGCGCATCTGCGGCTGGGAGACACGACACGGGCGGCACGCTGGCTGGGCGATGCGAACGACGCGATGGACCGACTGCGAGACAGCATCGCGAGTGACGGCCTGCGCCGGGTGTCGATGCCGCCGGATGCGTGGGGCGGATCGGCGGGCCATGGTGACCAGGTGATCGCGAGCCTGGTCCGCTCGCGCCGATGGTTGCCGACGGCGTTCGCGCTGACGGAGCGGACGCGGGCACGGGCGCTGCAGAAGGGGGCGTTCGGCATCTACGCGGCCGACACGACGGCCGCGGTCGCCGAGGCGCGCGGTCGCGTCACGGCCAGCGCGACGTCACTGTCCATGGTGCAGCGATCGATGCGGCCGAACACGGCGATGCTCGTGTACGCGGGCGGCGTGGCCGACGCGCCGACGTCGCTGATGCTGATCACGCGGACGCGGGCGCAGGGCTTCGCGCTCGCACCGCTCGACTCGCTCGGCCGCGACATCGTGCGGTGGCTGGCACTGCTGGAGAGCGGTGCGCCCGGGCAGGGCGCCGGCCGAAAGGTGTCGCAGGCGATCCTGGCGAGCGCGATGCGGGTGCTGCCGGCGTCGGTGACACGGCTGATCGTGGTTCCGCAGGGACCGTTGTACCGCGTGCCGTTTCAGGCGCTGCCGACGGCGCGTGGCGTCCTCGGTGACCAGGTGGTGGTGACGATCTCGCCGTCGGTGTCGCTGGCGCTGCGCTACGCCGCCGACCCGCGGGCGGTCGCGCCCCGGGTGCTGGCGTTCGGCGCCGGCGACACGGACGTGCCGAGTGCGACGCCGGCGACGCTCGAACTCAGCATCGACCGCTCTGTCCGGAGCGATCCGCTGGCCCCGCTGACGGCTGCACCGGACGAAGCGCGGGCTGCCGCGGCATGGGGGCTCGGCTCTCTCGCGCTGACGGGGGATGCGGCGTCGGAATCGGCACTGAAGCGCGAGGCGGCGGGGAATTACACGGTGCTGCACGCCGCGGCGCATGCGCTCACGAGCGATCAGGCGCTGGGCGCGAACTGGCTCATCCTGCGTGCCGACTCGCTGGAGGATGGCTATGTCTCGGGAGGAGAGCTGGCGACGCTGAGCGTAAGCCGGGCGATGGTCGTGCTCTCGGGGTGCCGCACGACAGGCGACTTCGGGTCGCGTGGCGATGCGATCGACGGGCTGGTGGCGCCGCTGCTCGCGCGCGGGGTGCGCACGGTGGTGGCGAGCCATTGGGCCGTGAGCGACCGGATGACGAAGACGTTGATGGAGCGTTTCTACCAGCAGCTCGCCCGGGGAGCGACGGCGTCGGAGGCGATGAACGTGGCGCAGACATCGCTGCGACGGAGCGGCGTGCCGGCGCGCTACTGGGCCGCGTTCAGTGTGATCGGGGATGGCGACCTGACGTTCAGCGCCGCCACGCCGGTGGTCACCGGACGATGAAGCTCTGCACTCGGGAGCGGATTTCCCGTCCGTCGGTTCCACGAGCGCGCACGAACCAGCGGTAGGTGCCCGGCTTGAGGCGAGCCGCCGGGATGACCAGCAGCGTCACGTTGGTGTCGGCCACGTAGACCGGCGCGTCGGCGGCGTCGAGCACCTCGATGTTGTAGCGGTCATCGGTGCGGAGCGCCTTCCAGCGGAGCGTGATCGGGGCACTGGCCGGCGCCGGCTGCACGGTCACGAGATCCACCTCGCTGCCGGCATCGCGAACCTCGTCGCCCGGGGCAGGCTGGCTGAAGACGTACCAGCTGGTGCTGGCGACGATCATCAACGACGCGGCGAGGAGCAGCGGCTTGAGCCCGGTCAGCGGGCCAGGACGCCTGGCCGCACGGACGGGCGCGGCGGCGAACGTGGCCATGCGCGGCGGGGCGAGATACTCCTCCTCTCCCGTCACGGCGCCGCGCGCCGCCGCGAGGTGCGCGACAGTCATCGCCCCCTCGGCGCTGCCGAGGAGCTGGTCGATGATGGTCAGTCGGGCGTGATCGTCGAGTGACGGATCGGCGAGGGAGGCGAGGACATCATCGGGCGGCAGCGGAGTCGCGGCAGCGGCGCGGTGACCCGCATCACGGGTATCCGCCCAGGCGCGGCGCAGGGCGTCCGGCATCGGCGCCGGTTCCCGTGGCAACTGCAGTTCATCCTCACCAGGTTGCATCACTCCGTCCCCCATTCAATCCCGCGTACGACCAGATACTCGCGTAAATCGCTGAGCCCGCGGTACAGCAGGTTGCGGGTCTTCGCCTCACTCCAGCCGAGGAGCGCCTGCATCTCATCGCGGCGGTACCCCTCGAGGTGGAGCTTCACGACGGTCCGGCGTGCCAGGCCGAGGGTCTCAACCCCCGCCTGGACCACCACTCCGAGCGATGCTGCCTCGACGTCGGCGCTGGGGCCCGGGCCGGTGGCTGGCAGCGGGAGATCCTCGACCGGGTCGTGCGTCGCGGCGCGGCGGCGACGGCGCAGCAGATCCAGCACTGCCGTCGTGACCACGCGTTGCAGATAAGACGCTGAGAGCAGGGCGATGTTCTCAGGGGTGCCGCAGACCCGCCAGAGGCGGATGCGGACCTCCTGCTCCGCCTCGGAGATCTCGCTGGGCGGGAGGCGATACCGGGCGCCGGTGGCGCGGATGGACCCGCCGAAGCGCCGGACGATGTCGTCCAGCAGGGCCGACAGGGCGCGATCGTCCGGAGGGGCCGCAGGTCGCAGCACCTCGTCCGAGCGCGTCAGGTCGGCCGGCCCGCTCAGACGGGCTTCCCGGTGGCCGGATGAAAGCGCTCACCCGACGCGGCCATGCGGCGCAGTGTCCCGGCAGCCTCGTATCGCCCGGGATGCAGCCGTTCGAGATCATCGAGGACCCGGACCACGGCGCTGGCGCCAATCCGGTCTATGTAGCGGAAGGGGCCGCCGCGGAACGGCGGGAAGCCGATGCCGAAGACCGCACCGATGTCGCCATCGCGCGCGGAGCGCAGAATTCCGTCCTCGAGGCAGCGCACCGATTCGTTGAGCATGGCGTACACGCAGCGCTGCACGATCTGGTCCGCCGGCACTGCGGTTCGCTTGTGGCCGGTGGGGAGCAACTCGTAGACCGACGGGTCCACCCCGCCCTTCTTGCCCGTCTCGTCGTAGGCGTAGAAGCCGCGGCGGCCCTTCCGGCCAAGCCGCCCCGCCTTGATCACGCGCTGCAGCGACTCGTTCGGCTTCATGCGCGCGCCGAACGCCTCGGCCACGATTGCACCCGCCTTGCTGGCGACGTCGAGGCCCACCTCGTCCACCAGCGTGATCGGGCCGACGGGGAACCCGAACTTCACCAACGCGTCATCGATGCTCTCGATGGCGACGCCTGCGTCGAGCAGCAGCCCGGCGGCGTTGACGTACGGCGAGAGGACACGATTGGCGAAGAAGCCCGGCCCGTCACGCACCACGATCACCGTCTTGCCGAGCTTTCGTCCATACGAGACGGCGCTCACCACCACCTGCGGATCGTTGCCGTCGTGGGTGATGATCTCGAGCAGCGGCATCTTGTGCACCGGCGAGAAGAAGTGCATGCCGAGCACGCGCTCGGGCCGGGCACTCGCACTGGCGATGCGGGCAATCGGGATGGTGCTCGTATTGCTGGCGATGATGGCCGTCCGAGGCACCACCGTCTCGAGTTCGCGCAGCACCTGATGCTTGACCTGCAGGTCCTCGAACACCGCCTCGATGACGAGATCGACATTGCCGAAGCCGGTGCTGTCGGTGGTGCCGCTCACGCCGAGCATGAGGGTCTCGAACTGCTGACGCGTGATCTGCTTCTTGACGAGGCGTTCGCGCAGCACGTCGCGTATGGCCGCGAGTCCCTTGCCCACGCGCGCGGTGTCGGCATCCTTGATCCGCACGATGGTCCCGGCGGTGGTGGCGACGCTGGCGATGCCGGCGCCCATGAAGCCTGCACCGAGGATGCCAAGCTTCGTGACCGGTATCGGGACCGGAAGCGGTTCGACATCGACACCCATGTCGCGCTTGAGCGCCGTGGTGGCGAAGAACAGGGCGACGAGTTCCTGCGATTCCGGCGTCATCGCGAGTTCGCCGAACAGGCGGGCCTCGGTCTGGTATCCGTCACCGTCGCTGCTGTAGCCGGCGGCGACGGCATCGATGGCGGCGAGCGGCGCGGGGTACAGTCCCTTCGTCTTCGCGAGCACCCCCTCCTTCGCCTTGCGGAAGACGATGGCGCGGCCGATGGGGTTTTCGTCGAGCAGCATCTCGCCAGCGCCCTTCGACTTGCGCTCGTGTCGACGTGTGCCCGCGGCCAGCTCGGCGGCGCGTTGTACCGCGACGCGGCGGAGGATGCTGGGATGGACCATCTCGTCGACGAGGCCGAGCTGCAGCGCCTTTTTCGCGCGCACCGTCTTGCCGGTGAGGATCATGTCGAGCGCGGCCTGCAGGCCGATCAACGCCGGGAGCCGCTGGGTTCCGCCGGCGCCAGGGAGCAGGCCGAGCTGCACCTCGGGCAGCGAGATGGCCGTCGCGGGGTGATCGGTGGCGATGCGCCAGTGGCAGGCGAGGGTGAGCTCCGTGCCGCCACCGAGACAGCCGCCGTGGATCGCGGCAACGACGGGCTTGCCCTCGGCGAGCGCGGCAAAGGCGTCGTGGCCGGCGCGGCTGGCCGCCTCGGCATCGGCAGCGGTGCGAAAATCGAGGAATGCCTCGATGTCGGCGCCGGCGATGTAGTTGTCGCGCTTCCCGCTGAGGAGGACGCTGGCGCGGATGGCGGGATCGCGCTGGATCCCGCTCAGCAACGTACGCAGATCGGCCTGCGCGGCGGCGGTGAACGTATTCACCGCGGCGCCCGGCACGTCGAAGGTGAGAATGGCAATGCCATCCTCGACCTGCATGGTGATCGCGTGCTGCGGCATCGTTGCGGGGGCGGTCATGTGAGGTTTGGCGTCAGACGCGTTCGACGATCATGACGAATCCGAGCCCGCCGGCGGCGCAGACGGAGAGCATGCCGAACTGGCCGCCGCGGCGCGCCAGTTCGTTGCAGAGCGTGGTGGTGACACGGGCACCGGTTGCACCGAACGGATGCCCGATGGCGAGTGACCCGCCCATCACATTCAGTTTCGCGCGGTCCACCTCGCCCACCGGCTCGCTGAAGCCGGCGCGCTCGGCCCACTCCTGGCTCTCGAAGCCGCGCAGGTTGCTGAGTACCTGCGCCGCGAACGCCTCGTGCATCTCGACCAGATCGATGTCACGGAGCGTGAGGCCGGCGCGCGCGAGCGCCATTGGCGCCGCGACGACCGGCGCCTGCAGCAGCTGCTCACCCGGATCGACAGCGGCGCTGGCATACGAGCGGATGTACGCCACCGGCGTATAGCCGAGGGCGGCGGCTTTCTCTTCGCTCATCAGGAGCACCGCACTCGCGCCGTCGGTGAGGGGCGAGGCGTTGCCGGCGGTGACGCTGCCGTAGCGGCGATCGAAGACGGGCTTGAGTGCCGCCAGCGCCTCGAGTGTGCTGTCGTCGCGCACGCCGTTGTCGGTCGTGGCGATCTGCTCGAAGCGCGGCGGCACGTACACGGGAAACATTTCGGCGGCGAGGCGGCCGTCACGCAGTCCTGCCGCGGCAAGACGGTGTGAGCGGAGCGCGAACTCGTCCTGCTCCTCCCTCGAGATGCCGTTGAGCTTGGCCATCTTCTCGGCGCTCTGGCCCATCGTCTCGCCGGTGGTGGGCTCGGCGATGGCTGGGGCGACGGGGACGAGATCCTTCGGGCGCACCCTGGAGAAGGCGCTGAGCTTCTGGCTGATGTTCTTCGCCTTGTTGGCGGCCATCAGCACGTCGGTGAAGCCGGCCGAGTGCAGGATCGGCACATTGGAGAGCGACTCGGCGCCGCCGGCGATGACGCAGTCCATCTGGCCGAGTGCGATCTGGTCGGCGGCATTGGCAATGGCCTGATTGCTGCTGGCGCAGGCGCGGCTCACCGACCAGGCGTCCACGCCTTTCCGCACCAAGGGCATGAGCGAGACTTCGCGGGCGATGTTCGGCGCCTGGATGTTGGGCACGACCGTCCCGAACACGATCGCGTCGAGGTCAGCGCTGTCGAGGTTGCTGCGCTGCATCAGCTCCGCCACACAGAGGCGTCCGAGATCGATGGCGGAGAGCGACTTGTAGAGGGTGCCCGCCTTGGCGAACGGGGTCCGGACGCCGGTGACGATGGCGACGCGGCGGAGCGATCCTGTCGATGACATGCGGGTAAGTTAGCCATCCGTGACGGTCGCCGGCCACGCAGGTGGATCATCCTCGCATGTTCGCCGCGCCGTGCCAGCCAGCCCTGACCGTTCACCGTGCCGCCGTGCCGCCATTCCCGTCCGTTTCCACTCACCCGTTGCCGTCGTACGGGCTCGCGTCGCGCACCGTGGCGTGGCATGGGCTGCAGGCGGCGCCGTTCGACGTGCTGGTAATTGGCGGGGGCATCACCGGGGCGGGTGTGGCGCGGGATGCCGTGCTGCGGGGCCTGCGCGTGGCGATGGTGGAAGCGGACGACTGGGCGAGCGGCACCTCATCGCGCTCGTCACGGCTGATCCATGGCGGCGTGCGGTATCTCGAGCATGGGCACCTGCATCTCGTGTTCGAGGCGAGCCGCGAGCGACGCACGCTGCTGCAGATCGCGCCGCACCTGGTGCGGCCGCTTCGGTTCACCTGGCCCGTCTACCGCGGGGCGCGCATCCCGCGCTGGAAGTTGCGTGCGGGACTGCTGGCATACGATGCGCTCTCGCTGTTCCGCAACGTCGGCGCGCACGCCGGCGCGTCGCGTGAGGAGATCGCGCGACAGGAGCCGGCGTTACGGACGGAGGGCCTCACCGGAGGCGCGACGTACTGGGATGCGACCACGGACGACGTGCGCCTGACGCTGGCGAACGTGGTGGCGGCGGCCGAAGCAGGGGCGGTGGTGCTGAATCATGCCGGGGTGTCGGCGGTGCTGCACGATGCGCACGGCAGGGTGTGCGGAGCCCGGGTGGTTGATGCGGTGCAGGGCGCCAGCGCGGAGGTGCGGGCGCGCGTGGTGGTGAACGCCACCGGACCGTGGAGCGATGCGACGCGTCGTCTCGACGATGGCGTGGCACATGCCGCGGTGCATGGCAGCAAGGGCGTGCACCTCGCGCTGCCGCGAGGGCGCTTGCCGGTGACCGACGCGCTGACGCTGCTGCACCCCGATGATCAGCGGGTGTTCTTCGTGCTGCCGTCGCCGGTGCACACGATCATCGGGACGACGGAGACGGCGTCGGAGCGTGGCCCGCGCGAGGTGCGAGCGAACCAGCGCGACGTGGCCTACCTGCTCGCTGCCGCCAATCACTTCTTTCCGGCGGCGCACCTGGCAGCCGGCGACGTGATCAGCGCGTGGGCAGGGATCCGTCCACTGGTGGCGCAGGGCGGCACCACCGCCAACGACGCCTCGCGCGAGCATCACATCGCGACCGCCCCATCCGGGATCATCTCGGTGACCGGCGGCAAACTCACGACGTATCGTGCGATGGCGTCGGAGGTGGTGGACGTGGTGGAGCGGGCGGCGGGTCGCCGCGTGCGGACGGCGTCGGTGACCGGCGACGCCGCTCTGCCGGGGGCAGGGCAACGCAGTCACGCGATGGAGCTGTCGTCGGCGAAGGAGATGATCCGCGACGCCGAGACGGCCGCGCAGCTCGTGCGCGCGTACGGCGACCGGTGGCGGCTGGTGTGGGGGCTGGTGGAGCGTGAGCCGTCACTGGGTGTGCGCCTCGACCCGGCCCTGCCGTACCTGCCAGCGGAGGTGTTGTGGGCGGCGGCGGCCGAGGGGGCGTGGACGGTCGCCGATGTATTGGTGCGGCGGATGCCGATCGCGTACGAGCGGGCGGATGCGGGACGGGCGCTGGCGCCGGTGGCGGCGGCGTTGCTGGGCCGCGTGCATGGGTGGGACAACGCCGAATGCGCCGCGGCGGCGGCAGCGTTCGATGGTGAGGCGTCGCGGCTGTTCGCGATCGACGCCTGACTGCCGTCGACGACGAAAAAACGCCACCGGGGAGAAACCGGTGGCGGGCCGCACTGCCGGACCGCGACCCGGATCAGATCAGCCGTCGATCTCGTGGAAGGTCACGAGTTGAACGATCTTCAACCGGCGGGTGCGCGTGGGCAGCTTGAGCAGTGCCATCTCGCCGACACTCTTGTTCTGCAGCGCGAGGCCGATGGGTGACGACATGCTCACCTGACCGTCGATCACGTCGCCGCCGTCACCGAACACGAGCTCGTAGACTTCGCGCTCTTCGGTGACCTGATCCTCGACGGTGACGCGGCTGCCGAGACCGACGCGGTCCGTGGGGATCTGCGTGATGTCGATGTCGGAGAGCTTGCTGAGACGTTGCACGAGCTGCCCAAGGCGCGCCTGCACGAATCGCTGCCGTTCGAGGGCGGCCTTGTACTCGCTGTTCTCGCGGAGGTCGCCGTGATCGACGGCTTTCTTGATCTCCTGCGGGAGCGTGACCGTCAGCTCGTGCCGCAGCTTGGCGACTTCACTGCCGAGTTTTTCCTTGAGGGCTTCGATCATGGAACCAACCGTTGCTGCGTGGGGAAACGACTGCGCCCGGCCAGTGCGGGCCGGGCGGGTCAGTTCAACCTATCTGCCGCATATTCGTGGCACAACACGTTGCACGTGACCGCGCCACGGGGGGCGGGCCTGGCCGGAAATGGCCGGGTCAGGCTGTGATCGACACTCGCCGGCATGACGGCGTGACGGGGTGGCGGTTCAGCTCCATCGGCAGCCGCCTGGCGGGATACTCGGCAAGCACCTTTCCGACGGCGGACGGCATCCTGCGGGATCGCGGCGGCGCGGCGCCTGGTCGACCGGCTGCTCCGCGCGACCGCAGTGCGCGGCGTGATCGTCGCGCATCCCCACGAGGACCATGCGGGGACCGTCGAACTGGTGGCCGCGCACGGGCTGCCGCTGTGGATGGCACCACTCACGCAGCGACTGGTGGCGAGTGTGCCGCCGGCGGGTAGCTACCGCCGAATGACGTGGAACGCGATGCCGCCGCTGCCGTCGGCGGTGCTGCCGTTGGACCCGTCCCCGCCTGAGGTCCTCGCAGCACCCGGCCACTCGGCCGATCACCATGTCGTCCGGGATCCACGCACGCACACGCTGTTCGCGGGTGACCTGTTCCTCCGTGTCGCGGTGCGCATTGCGCATGATGACGAGGACCTGTGGGCATCGATCGCGTCGCTGGAACGTCTGGCCGCGCTGGAGCCGGTGCGGATGTTCTGCGCGCACCACGGGCTCGTGCCCGGGCCGGCGGCCGCGCTGCGCGCCGAGGCGGCGTGGACACGGCGGATGATCGACACCGTGCAGGCCGCTGCGGCGTTCGGTGCGACCGCTACTTCATCGCCTTCAGTTCGGCGGCGGTCCACGCTGTC
>Ga0105045_10000515_pt1 | contig 28547 bp, 26 predicted proteins | sample MAT02_FD_78089 | JGI IMG/M metagenome (GOLD analysis project Ga0105045, IMG submission 78089) | Freshwater microbial communities from Lake Fryxell liftoff mats and glacier meltwater in Antarctica - MAT-02 (megahit assembly) | ecosystem: Environmental > Aquatic > Freshwater > Ice > Liftoff... | reverse complement strand
GGCCGCGAGCGCCGCGGGCAGCAGCATGGTCGGGGCCTGGCCGGGGCCGTAGACGACGGTCGGACGCAGCACGATCAGGGCGCAGCGCAGCGCCTCGCAGGCGACCCCGAGGGTGACCTCGCCCTCCAGCTTGGCGGTCCCGTAGACGCTCTCGGGACAGGCCGCGTCGGCCTCGTGAAACGGCGCCGGGATCCGCCCATACACCTCCGCCGAGCTGAGATAGATCAGCCGGCGCGGGCGCAGGGTCAGCAGGGCGCGCAGCGGCGCCGCCACGTGGACCTCCGTCATCGCCGCGACGTCGTCGCTGCGCTGGCCGGCGGCCCACACCAGCGCGTCGCAGCCGACCTCGGGCGGGCCCTCGCGGCCGAACGGGACCGGCCAGCGCGGACGCCCGGCCGCGCGGTCGTCGGCCGCCACGGCGGCGCACACCCGGCGGCCGATGAAGCCGCCGCCGCCGCCGACGGCGACCCTTCCGGTGCGGGGGTCCGACATGTCTCTCGGGTCAGGCGAGCAGCTCGCGGTACCAGGCGACGGTCCGCGCGAGGCCGTCGTCGAGGCCGAAGCGGGGGGACCACCCGAGCCGCTCGCGGGCCTTCTGCGAGGCCAGGAACTGCGCTTTAATCTCGTGGTTGGCCTCGCCGAGCACGACGGGCGCGAGCTCGGGGCGGCCGGCGGCGGCGAGCACCCGGGCGACGATGTCGAGCACGCTCTGCGGGCGCTCGTCGGAGAAGTTGAAGGCCTCGCCGGCGATCTCGGGGCGGTGCATCTGCTCCGCGAGCTCGAGGTAGGCGGCCACCGCGTCGCCGACGTAGACGTAGTCGCGGACGAAGCTGCCGTCGGATCGCACCACGGGCCGCTCGCCGCGGATCACCGAGCGGATCGTGCCGGGCACGATGCGGTTCCAGTTGAGGTCGCCCGGACCGAACAGGTTGCCGCAGCGGGTGATGCAGACGTTGAGCCGGTAGGTCTCGAAGTACGAGCGCGAGATGAGGTCGGTGCAGCTCTTCGAGCAGTCGTAGGGGAAGCGGCCCTCGAGCGGCGAGCTCTCGGTGTAGGGCAGCACCGGCTGGTCGCCGTAGGCCTTGTCGCTCGAGGCGACCACTACCCGCGCGACCTTCTTCATGTTGCGTCGGCAGGCCTCGAGCAGCAGGTAGGTGCCGCGCACGTTGGCCTCCCAGGTCGACAGCGGGTTACGACTCGCGGTGCCGACGATCGTCTGCGCGCCGAGGTGCATGACGGTGTCGATCTCGTGCTCGTTGAGCGCCCGCTCGAGCAACGCGTAATCCTCCAGGCAGCCGCGCACGATCACGGCGCTGCGCCCGAGACCCAGGCGCTGGAAGTGGCTCTGCGCGACCTCGTCGCGGACCAGGCACACGACGTTGGCGCCGCGATCCAGCAGCTCCTGCGTCATGTGGCTGCCGAGGAGCCCGGTCGCCCCCGTTATGAACACCGGCTTGTCGGTCCAAAACCCCATGGCCGCCACTTCTACCACGTCCGCCAGGGCGCCTCGCCGCCGTTCCACGCCGCTTCGAGCTTGAGCAGGTCGCGGTAGGTGTCCATGCACTGCCAAAAGCCGGCGTGCTCGAACATCATCAGCTCGCCGTCCTCGGCGGCCCGCTCGAGCGGGACACGCTCGAGGATGCAGGCGTCGTCGTCGACGACGTAGTCGAGGAACCGGCGCTTGAACGCGAAGAATCCGCCGTTGATGTGTCCGGTCTCGACCGGCTTCTCGCTGAAGCGGCGGACCGCGGGGCCGTCGACCACGAGCTCGCCGAAGCGACCGGGGGGCCGTACGCCGGTGACCGTGGCGGCGCGGCCGTGGGCGCGGTGAAACGCGAGCAGGGCCGGGATGTCGACGTCCGCGAGGCCGTCGCCATAGGTGAGCATGAAGTCGTCGCAGTCGAGGTACCGGGCGACGCGCTTGAGCCGGGCGCCGGTCATCGCCTCGGCGCCGGTGTCGACGCAGGTGACCCGCCAGTCGGGCGCCACGGCCTGGTGATAGGTGATCTCGCCGGGCGTCTTGAGGCTGACGGTGAAGTCGCTCTGCAGCGCGGCGAAGTCGAGGAAGTAACGCTTGATGACGTCGCCCATGTAGCCGAGGCACAGCACGAAGTCGGTGAAGCCGTGGCCGGCGTAGAAGCTCATGATGTGCCACAGCATCGGCCGGCCCATGACCTCGATCATCGGCTTGGGCCGGCGCTCGGTCTGCTCGCGGAAGCGCGTGCCCTGACCACCACAAAGGATCACCACGGGGACACGAGGATTGGCTCGAGTGGGTTCGGACATGGGGCCTCTCAGGACAGGAGTTCGCGGTAAGTGGCGAGCAGGGCGTCGCGGTGGGCCGCGAGGCTGTACTCTGCCTGCATCTTGATCCGACCGCTGGCGCCGAGCGCGGTGCGTAGCTCGCGATCGCCGGCGAGCTTGATCAGCGCGTGGGCCATGCCGGCGTGGTCGCGCTCGGGCACGAGGAAGCCGGTGCGGCGCGCCTCGTCGGCGGTCTCGACCTGCTCGGGGATCCCCGCGTGCAGGGTGCTGACGATCGGCAGGCCCGCGGCCGAGGCCTCGCAGATCACCGTCGGCGTGCCCTCCTGGTCGCCGCTCGCGGCCGTGCGGCTCGGCACCAGCAAGACGTCCGCCGCGGCCATCGCCAGCGCCACGTCGCTGCTCGGCGTGGGCCACTCGACGGGCAGCGCGAGCGACGAAGCCAATCGCTCGAGCACCGGACGAAGCGAGTCGCCGGTGCCGAGCACGGTGACCCGCAGCGCGACCCCGGCGTCACGCACCGCTGCGCAGGCGCGTAAACCATCATCAAAGCCCTTCTTCTCGACCTCGCGTCCGACCATGAGCACGCGCAGCGGCGCGTCGGCGGGGCGAGGCGGTCGCGGGCCCGCGAAGCGATCGAGCGCGATGCCCAGCGGCACCACGCGGATCTTCTCCGGCGGGCAGCCCTGCGCGGCGAGGGCCGCGGCCATCGCCCGCGACAGCACCAGGAAGCGGTCACCGCGACGAAACAGCCGCCGCCGGCCCAGCGCATACGGCCAGTAGGCCGGCAAGAAGCGGTCGCTCGAGCCGCCGAGCGACACGTCGTGGCCGTAAAAACTCGTGACCATTGGGAGGCCGTTACGCGCCGCGGCCCCGAGCGCGTGCACGCCGGTGTAGCCCATGTGCGCGTGGATCAGCCGGACCTCGCGGGCCCAGCGAGCTTGTCGCGGCGCGTGGCCGGTGGTCCAGTAGAGGGCGGTCTGTAGCCATCCCAGGGGCCCTTCGGCCAGAGCGGTGACGTCGGCGTCGGGGAACTTCTCGCGGCACATCCGCGAGATCGCCAGCACCTTCACCGGCGTGCCGGCGGCCACCAGGGCCCGCAGCGCGGTGTAAATGAAGGTCTCGCTGGACGGCAAGAAGTTGTGCCGCAGCCAGCCGATGGTCGGGACAGGGGCCATGCGCGCGGCGAACTATGGCACCGGCGGCGCCGGGCTTGCAACCGCCGCGCGGCGCAGGCGAAACGCGCCGGGCATGAACACGGCGACGAAGCCGAGGAAGCCCGCGACCCGAGAGAACCGGCCGAGCACCGGATCCAGGCCGAACCACAGCGCCACCATGACGAGGCTCGCCGCGCAGCTCAGGCCGAGCAGGGCGGCGATCTGGCGGTCGTAAGGCCACGCGCCGAGGATCCGCCGGGCCTGGACCACGTAGAGCAGCGCGAGCGCCAGGTACATCACGCCGTTGGCCAGCGCGGCGCCCGTGAGGCCGAACCGCGGCACGAGCACGGTGAACCCGACGAAGCCGATCGCCATCGCGATGCCGGCGTCGACCGGGATCCACGCGCCACGTCCGGTGCCGATCAGGATCTGTTGGTTCATGCCGAGCGTGCCCTGCACGAGATAGAACGCGGTCAAGATCCACACCGCGGTCTCGCCACGAATGAAGTCGGCGCCGAGCAGGGGCAGGATCCAGCCGGCCGAGGCGAAGATGAACGCGGCCAGCGGTACGACCACCAGCGCGACCAGGCCGAGCGCGTGCGAAAATCCGTGGATCAGGCGGTTGAGGTCGCCGCGCACCTGGATCTCCGCGATCAACACGGCGACCAGGCTGTCGAACGAGCCGCGCACGGCGAGCACGTTCTGGGCGATCTGCAGGGCACCTTGATACAGCCCCGCGGTCACTGGATCGCTGAGCGCCGCGAGCATGTACAGGTCGAGGCGCGTGAGCGCGGTGGCCAGCAAGTCGGCGAACCACAGCGGCCTGGCGGCGCGCAGCAGCTCGCGTGGCGGCAGCAGGCGCGGCTTATCCCAGCGCGTGCCGCGGTACGCCCGCGCGAACATCCAGACCAATGCTCCGAGGCCGCAGGTCACCGCGAGCGTGTGCGCGAGGCCGAGGCCGGCCGGGCCGAGCCCGACGAAGTGCAGGCCGACCGCGAGCCCGGCGGTCAGCACCGGCACGAGGCCGTCCTTGATGACGATCTGCGCCTCGGGCCGGCGACGCGCGGCGCAGGCGTGGATGAACACCTCCGAGAGGCTCATCGGCAGCAAGCTGACCGCCATCCAGCGCAGGGTCGTCACGGCCTCGGGGCGCCTGGCCCAGGCGGCCAGCCACGGCGCGAGCGCGAAGGCGACGACCACCGCCGTGACGACGCTGGTCACCGCCGACAACACGAGCACGGACCCGAGGCCGGCGCGCTGGTGCCCGGGCCCCTGACGCGGCAACCACCACAGCAGCCCCTTGTCGAGCCCGAGCAGGCTGACGCGCATGAGGAAGAGCAAGATCGCGGTGACCACCGCGAACACCCCGAAGGGCGCCGCGCCGTACAGGCGAATGACGATGATCAGCAGGACCGGCGTGGCGATCCGCAGCCCATAGCTCCACAAGGTGATCCGCATGCTGCGACGCAGATCCGCCGCGTCGCGCTGGATCTCGTCGGCCTCGGCCGCGCTCGGGAGCATCGCCGGGTAATAACAAATTACGACCCGGTCTCGCCGGGCCGCGTGTCCGTGTCGCCGCAGGCTCGAGCCCGCCGCGCATCGGGCGCGCTTTGAACGTGGTTCGTGGGCCCGTCACGCCGCAAATCCGCGAGCGCGACTCTGGTACCGCGGCTCGCCTCCGGGTACCCTGCGTGGCCCATGTCCTCCGCGGCAGCCCGCAGCGTCAGGGTCGTCGTCATCATGGCAGGCGGCGGCGGTACGCGTCTGTGGCCGGCATCGACGCCGACCCGACCCAAGCAGTTGTTGCGGCTGAGCGAGCGGGCGCCGTGCACCTTGCTGGCAGCGGCGGTGGAGCGCGCGCGCCGGCTGGTGCCGCTCGGGCGGGTCTTCGTGGTGACGAGTATCGCGCTGGCGCCGGCGGTGCAGGTGGCGGTGCCCGATCTGGCCGCGGCGAACATCATCAGCGAGCCGCGCCCGCGGAGCACTGCGCCGTGCGTGGCGCTGGCGCTGCTGCACGTCCGCCAGCGCCTGCTCGATCAGGGTTGCAGCGAGGAGCAGGTCGCCAGGGCCACGCTGACGGTGCTGCCGGCCGATCATCTCATCGGCGATCTGGACACCTTCACGGCGCTGCTCGTGCTGGCCTGCGAGCACGCCGAGGAGCGCGGCGGGATCGTCACGCTGGGGGTCGAGCCGCGCCAGCCGAGCACCGCGTACGGGTACATCGAGCGCGGACCGGAGCCGCTGGCGCGGCGCGGCGCGGCGGTCATCTATCCGGCGCTGCGCTTCGTCGAGAAGCCGGACGCCGCGCGAGCCCATATCTTCGTCGAGACCAGGTCGTTCCTGTGGAACGCGGGGATCTTCGTGATGCCGATCGGGCGCGTCGCCGCCGAGCTCGAACGCCACGCCCGACCGCTGTGGGCGGCGCTTGCGCCGGTGGCCCGCGCGCTGGCGGCCCATCAGGACCCGTGGCCCGCGGCGGTCACGGCCTACGAGAAGATCGTCGCGGTGCCGATCGACATCGCGGTGATGGAGAAGCAGCGCGACCTGTGCGTGATCCCGATGCGACTGCCGTGGACCGACCTCGGCTCGTGGCAGGCGCTGCACGAGGCGCTACCGAAGGACGCCCACGACAACGTGGTCGTCGCGCCGGCCACCGCGGGGGTCCAACTGGTCGACAGCGAGGGCGTGCTGGTGTGGAGCGAGGGCCTCGAGGTCGCGGTGCTCGGCATGCGCGGCGTCGCGGTGGTGGTCAGCGGCGGGCGCGTGCTGGTCTGTCCGCTCGACCGCGCCGAGGAGGTCCGGCGGCTCGGCGAGCGGCGATCTTGACAGCTTCGCTTGGTTCTTGCGACGTTCTTGGCGCCATGACCAACGAAACGCCTCCACCGCCCCGCGGGGTCCGCCCCGACCCGGCCGAGCTCGCGTGGAGCTACGCCCGGACCCAGAAGGACCCGGCGGTCGACGAGCTCATCGACATCTACTTCCATCGCCCGATCGCCTACGCGCTGCTGCGTCAGTGGGAGCACCGCGCGTGGCGACCGACGCCCAACCAGTTCACGTTGACCGGCGGCGCGTTCGGCTTGCTCGCGGCGGCGGTCGCCCTGGTCGCCGCGCCGGGCTCGCTGTTGTGGCCGCTCGCGGCGCTGCTGATGTTCGTCGCCAACATCCTCGACTGCTGCGACGGCATGATGGCGCGCCTCACCGGTCAGGCCAGCAACCGCGGCATGCTGCTCGACGGCATGATCGACTTCATCGTCGGGGTGTCGTTTTGGCTGGCGATGTCGATCCGCACCGCGCCGGACTGGGGCATTTGGACGATCCCCGCGGCGCTGAGCATCGTGCTCAGTATCCTGGTCCACTGCGGCCTCTACGACCATATGCGGATCCGCTTCGGCGTGCTGGTCAACCCGCCCGCGCCGACCCAGCCGAAGGCGACCGCGCCGACGACCGACAAGCCGAACCCGAGCAGCGCCAGCGAGCGCTTCCTCGACGGCTTCTATGCGTTCGCGCAGGCGTTCTACGAGGTGACCTACACCAACATCTCGCGGATCTGCGTCGGCGTCGAGCCGAGCTCGCCGCGCCCAGCCGTACACCCGGACTTCGCCCGTCAACTGTTCTCGGGGCCGATGCGCATGGCCAGCTACCTCGGCCTGAGCACCCAACTGTTTCTCATGTACACGGCCACCGCGCTGGCGCTGTGGGACCTCAACTTGCCGTTTCAGATCGCGCTGTGGTCGATGGTCGTCGCGCTCAACATCTGGGCCGCGCTCGTGGTGTCCGCGTGGCGCCGCGCCGAGTCGCTGATCGCCGGCATCGCCGACCTGGGCGAGGCAAACGAGGCAGCCGAATCAGGCGAGCGCGACTGAGCGTTTGAACGGGTCGCGGGGTCGCGGCAGGTCGTGGTACATCGTTTGACCATGACCCTGGCTCGCACGCATCGTATGCCCGCACTCCTGGTTCTCTTCGCGGCGCTGGCGACCCCGGCCTGCTTCAACGACAAGGGCGAGGAGTCGACGACGGGCGCCACGGAGGCCGCGACCGGGGACGCGAGCATGAGCAGCGGCACGGCGCCGAGCACCAGCTCGAACCCGACCACGGGGGACACGCCGACCAGCGACCCGACGACCCCGGGCGAGGGCACCGACGGCGAGACGACCGCGACGTCGGCGATGACCGCGACGACCGCGACGTCGGCGACGACCGTGAACCCCGACGACGCGCAGCTTTGTATGAACCTCGGCGGTTACGGCGGGGTCCAGGCGCTGGTGGGTGACTTCGTCGGGCGCGTGCTCCTCGACGAGCGCATCAACGCGTACTTCCTCAGCACCGACGTCGACGGCGGCCAACTGAGCAGTTGTCTCGAGCAGCAGATCGGCGAGGTCACCGGCTGCGCCGGCGTCGCGTACACCTGCGGGGACATGAAGACCGTACACGCCGGCATGGGCATCTCGATGGTGGACTTTGGCGACCTCGCCGAGGACTTCAGCGAGGCCATGGACGCCCACCAGGAGGGCAACCCCAACTTGTCGCAGGCCGACAAGATGACGATCCTCGGGGTGCTCGGTTCCTTGGCACCGGAGATCGTCGCGGACCCCGGCAACGACATCACGACCTACCAGCGCCTCGGACGCAAGCCGGGCATCGCGACCGTGATCGGCGGACCCGAGGACCCGAAGTCGTTCATCGCTTTGGTGGCGGGCGACGCGTCGATCGTCAGCTTCTTCGCGGCGTCGGACCTCGCGCGGCTCAAGACCTGCCTGGTGCGTCAGGTGACCACCGCGACCAGCGGGCCCCCGATCTACGGCAAGGAGGTCACGGCGCCGGCGCCGGCCGACCCGGGGGTCAGCACCGACAAGCCGTGCCTCGACATGAAGACCAGCCACGCCAACCTCAAGGACGGCATGGGCGTCGGTATCGAGTATCTCGACTTTATCGTGCTGGTCGATCACCTGATCACGGCGTTGTCGAACTACAACGTGCCCATGAACGATCAGAACGCGATCCTCGGCGCCCTCGGACCGCTGTGCCCGGACATCGTCACGGTCGACCCCGAGATGTGCTGGTGAAGCCGGCGATCCGCGAGGCCTCGCGCGGATCCGCCTCGTCGTGTTAGCGTGGCGCGTGGACCCGCTGCCGCGCTCCTGGGCGTTCCGCGCCCGCCGGGGCCGCGCAGCCGGCGCGCGACGTGACCGACGGATTCGGTGGCGGCGACGAAGCTCTCGATCCGCCCGCTGCTGCCCGCTGCTGCCCGTCGCTCGCGGCCCGATGCTCGACGCTGCGTCCGACCCAGACCACGTTCGGAGGCGCATGCGCAAGCTCTTTCAGCTCGTCAAGGAGACGGTCCGTGAATTCCTCAAGGAGGACCCGTTCACCCTCGCGGGGGCGCTGTCTTACTACACGCTGCTGTCGCTGGCGCCGCTGTTGTTGATGATCGTATCGGTGGCGGGCCTGGTGTACGGCGAGGAGGCCGCGCGCGGCGAGGTGCTCGCCAAGCTCGAGATGGCGATCGGCACGCCCGCCGCCCAGCTCGCCCAGGACGTGCTCGCCCAGGCCAATCAGCAGGGCTCCGGGTTCATGTCCGCCGTGATCGCGGTGGTCGGCGTGGTCATCGGCGCGACCACGGCGCTCAGCCAGTTGCAGAGCTCGCTCGACAAGATCTGGGGCGTCACCGGCTCGAGGCGGGCGTGGTATGCGATGCTGCGGACCCGCTTCATCAGCCTGCTGTTCGTCCTGCTGCTCGGTACGGCCGTGATCGCGTCGCTGGTCGCCAGCTCGATCATCACGGCGCTGTCGAACAACACAGTACAAGCGCTCGACTGGCTGTGGCGGGTCGCCGACATCGGCGTGCCGCTGGTGTTGATGACCGGGCTGTTCGCGATGCTCTACAAGCTGCTGCCCGACGCCGTGATCCGCTGGCGCGACGTCGCCGTCGGCGCGCTGATCACCTCGGCGCTGTTCACTCTCGGGCGCTTCCTGATCGGCATCTACATCGGTCGCGCCGGGTTGACCTCGGCGTACGGCGCCGCGGGCTCGGTGATCGGCCTGATGGTGTGGGTCTACTATTCGTCGATCATCGTGCTGTTCGGCGCCGAGATCACGCAGGTGTATGCGCATCGCTTCGGCGGCGACGTCCGGCAGAGGAAATTCCATGGCGAGGTCTCGGGCCCGGTGCCCGCCGCTGCTCCGGCGCGCTGAAACCATCAAGCCCCGGATATCCGGGTACGAGCCCCCCCCACTGCGGTCCGCAGGCCGCGGTGTGGGTCTTGCGCACTTTTGCGCGACCCGCCGGGTGGGTCTCGCGGCTCCGCGCGCGAACCGCGGTGAGATGTCTCGCGCCCGTGCTTGCGACTCACGCGGGCACGTGGACCCGGTTTACAGGCGTTTCGCGGTGGGCTTGTGGCGGCCAGGCGTGGCGCGTGGGCCGGATCGCGGTCATCACGTGCGCCATGCACGTGACCAAGTCCATTTTGCTCAGCCTCTCGCTCGGTTCCCTGCTCGCTGCGGGTTGCCAGAAGTCCAATACGGACACTATCCCGCCCGAGCCGGCCGTGACGACCCCGGCCGAGCCGGCTCCCGAGCCCGAGCCCGTCGACACCGCCGATGCGGACGCGGCTGCTGCCGCTGCCACGCCCGCCCCGCCGCCGCCGCCGCCGCCGCTCGCCGACGGCGAGAGCGTCGCGGTCGCCAAGGCCGCCAACGACGGTGAGATCGAGACCTCCAAGCTCGCCAAGACCATGGCCAAGGACAAGAAGGTCAAGGACTTCGCCGCGATGATGGTCAAGGACCACACCGCCGCCAACAAGCGCCACGCCGCCCTGATCAAGAAGGCCAAGATCGAGGCCAAGGACAGCGAGCTGAGCACCGCCCTGACCGCCGACACCAAGACGCGCGTCGAGACCCTCAAGGGCACCGAGAAGGGCGCCGCCTTCGACAAGGCGTACATCGACGCGCAGGTCGAGATGCACACCGCGGTGCTGTCCGCGATCGACACGCGAATGATGCCCGGCGTGCAAAACCCGGAGCTCAAGGCCGAGCTGACCACGACCCGCGCCGCGGTCGAGAGCCACCTCAATCAGGCCAAGGAGATCCAGACCGCCCTCGCCGCTGCCCCCGCGCCCGACGCCGCCAAGGCGAGCTGAGTCGCGCTCGAGCGAACACGACGCCGGCAGGGTCACCCTGTCGGCGTTTTCATTGGTTTCGATCACCGCACGTAGAGCGGGTTGGTCAGCGCGACCAGGCGACCGCGCGCGCGCAGCTCGGCGCGCACGAAGTCACCTGGCCGAAGGGACAGGCGCAGGCGCAGGCTGTGATCTCGGGTCGGGATCGTGGTCGTGAGCAGCAGGCCCTTACGCCCGAGGATCCGCAGCTTGGCGCCGCTGCCGGCGACCACGCGGACTTGCAGGGCGACCGCGCCGGGACCCAGCGTGTCACCCTCGCGGGCGTCGGCGAAGTCGAGGGCGCCGCCGGTCTCGGCGCCGAGCACGAGCGTGGGGCTATCGCGGTCGCGGACCGGCGACACGTGCCCGGCGCGGATCGCAGCGAGGATCGCGGGCGCGTCGCAACCGGGCGCGTACACCCAGTTGAGCGGGTGATGATGCCGACGGATCGCGGCGCCGGGGTGGAGGTCCGTGCCGGCGATAGCGACGAGTCGCTCCCCCGCGACCAGGCGGTCGTGCCACCAGCGCAGCGCCGCCGGGTTGCGCATCAGCGGATTATCGAGGCCCCACACCTCGACGCCGTCGGCGCCGAAGGTGTCGTCCGGCCAGGTCCGAAACGGGACGCGCGGGTGGGCGATGATCACGAGACCGCCGCGCGCGTGGGTGGTCGCGACCATCCGCTGAAAGTCGGCGGGGCCGATCGCGTCGCGCCACGGCGGCGGCACGATCGCGTCGGCAGGGGTCGACGCCGCGGCGCCGATCAGCAGCGCGTGACCGCGGCGGGTCGTCCACTCCATGCCACCGAGGATCGTCAGTCCGGCGGCATGGACCTGGGGGTCGAAGATCGCGTCGATCGCGTTGTGGTCGGTGAGCACGATCGCGTCGACGCCCGCCGCACGAAACGCCGAGATCGCGGCGCGCAGCCCCTGCGGGCTGTAGGCGTAGGCGCGGTGGATCGGGCCGGGCGCGTGGCTGTAGCGGTCCGAGATGATCGTGTGTACGTGGTTGGCGACCAGGCAGCGCCGCGGGATCTCCGGCAGGCCGGCGGTCGCCGGGACGAGCTGCACGGCGTGGCGGGCGTCTGGGTAGCGTCCGGCGCAGGCGCAGGTCAGGGCGACGGCGAGGAGGGCGGCACGCACCCCGCGAAGTTAACACGCGCGGCTGTGGCACAGTCGGGCCCATGTCGATCGTCCTGCGCCCCGCGACCTCCGAAGACGCCCCGCACATACACCGACTGATCGTCGCGCTCGCCGCCTACGAGCGCGAGCCGGACGCGGTGGAGGTCACGCCGGCGACACTGGCGGCGCAACTGGCCAGCGAGCGCCCGCCCTTCGAGTGCTTGCTGGCGCTGGTCGAGGGCGTGGTCGTCGGCTTCGCGCTGTATTTTCATAATTACTCGACCTGGCGCGGTCGGACCGGGCTGTACCTCGAGGATCTGTTCGTGGACCCGACGCAGCGCGGGCGAGGCGTCGGGCGCGAGCTGCTCGCCGAGCTGGCGCGCATCGCCGTGGCCCGCGGCTGCGCGCGCATGGAGTGGATGGTGCTCGACTGGAACGAGCCGGCGATCGCGTTCTATCGCCGCCTCGGGGCCGCGCCGGTCGACGGCTGGCACACCTTCCGCGTGACCGGGGCGGCGCTCGTGGACCTGGCCCGAAGGACAGGCGAGTAGAGTCAGCGCCGCGACTGCTCGGTCAGGAACACGCGCACGAAGCCGCCCCACAGCAGGCCCTCGACCGCCCCGAGGGCGCTGCCGGTCAGCACGCCGACCGCGAGCGCGGGCCCGACGAAGCCGGCGAGCGGGCCGAGCGGGTCGCGGGCGGTGGTGGTCCGGGCGCGGAGGATCGAGACCAGGTAGAGGGCGGCCAGGACGGCCAGCGTGGCGAGGTGTACACCACCTGTCCAGAAGGACAGGATCGCTGCCATCAGGGCACCCAGCGGCGCGCTCCAGACCGGGAGGGCGCGCGCGATCGCGGCGAGGCCGTCGAAGCGCGGGGTGGTGGAGGTGGCGTGGGGCATCGGGCGAGGCGATCGTTCACGGGCCGCCGCGACCAACGCAGGCGACCCGGACCGACATCGGATAGCGACGCCGACAGGGCCATCGGATCAATGCAAAGTGCCTGGCGCGTGCAGCATTGCTTTTGTGGGCTTGTAGGCCTGCCGGGGCCTGCCGAACCCGGCGTAGCCGCGTGGAGCCCCGGTGATGCGTACGCGGGTGCGACCGGTGACCAGCAGGGCGATGCCCCCGGCGATCAGGGCGGTGCCGAGGCTCATGAGCACCACCCCGGGCGCGAACAGGGTGTCGTCGCTGTCCGGGGTGGCGAAGACGACGCCGGTGGTGATGGCGGTGATGCCGAGCGGGACGCTGATGAGGCCGCCGGTGAAGCGCTGGGTGCTGCCGGGTCGCACGCGGGCGTGCACGGTGGGGCCGAGGCCGTCGAGGGCGAAGGTCCGCGAGCGCGGGACCTCGTCGCCGGCGAAGAAGAAGCGCCGGTCGTGGCGCCAGCGGGCCCTGGTGCGCCGCGCCTAGGTCTGCTTTGGGATCGCCTGGCGGACCCGGTCGGCGATCTGCTCGAAGCCGTTGACGAGGGCCTGGAGGCCCAGGGCCAGCGGGTTGTCCTTGGCAGGCTCGCGGGCGCGGTCGGGGTGGGCGGCGAACCATGCGAGCTCACCGGCGGCGGCCTCGACCAGCGGGCGGCGCTTCTCGAGCCAGGTCGCGCACCACTGCGTCAGGGACGTGTCGCCCTCCTCGCGCGCCACGTACATGACCAGCTCGACGAGGTCGATGCCGTGACGCATGCCGAGCAGTGTCCCTCGATAGGATTTTTCGGAGCTGAGCAGCAGGTCGACGAAGTGGTCGCGTAGCGACGAGAACGCGGCGCCGACCAGCTTGCCGCCGGTGCTGTTGGGGAGGTTATGGCGGATGACCAGCGGGGGCAGCTCGGCGAGGGCAGACTCGGCGTGGGCGGCGATCGCGAGCAGGACCTGCGAGGGTGGCACATCGCCGAGGCGCTCGGCCTCGATGCGCGGGTGAACCTTGGCAGATTGCTCGGTCTGGAACAGCTCGCGGACGAGGTTGGCGAGCCACGCGTGGTCGGTGCGGTCGAGCTCCTGGGTGGTCATGCCGGCGAAGATGGGCGCGGTCGGGCAGGGCGGCAAGCCGCGCGGAGCACGGTGGCGTGCGCCTGGCCGGGCGTGAGGTCTTCTAATAATGGGGATGCGCGGATGCGCGTCGAACGCTGCGGAGTTTTTTCAGCGTTCACTCAGGCGGGGTCGTTCGCGGTGGTCGGCGTCTCGCCGTGGAAGATGACGCCGACGCGGTTCTTCATGCGGCCGAAGGGCGGCATGTCGAGCCGTTGAATGTCGTGGCGGATGACCTGCAGGCCGGGGTCCTTGCGGGCGGCGTGCAGCGGCGGGAGGGCACCCAGCTCCTCCGCGGTGAAGGCCCGCGTGATCTCGACGCGACGAAACCATGCGCCGTGTTTGCTGCGCGCGGGGTAGTCGTTCCAGTCGACGCCGTGGCGGGCGAGCAGCAGCGCCTGCTGCTCGCGGGTGGTCTTGCCCTGGAGATCGGCGTGGCGCGCTCACTGGTAGTGCGGGCAATTGTCGCTGCGGGTCCAGTCGTGGCCGGGGCCCTCGTGCTGCGGGTCGTCGGCGTTGCAGTCGGGCTCGAGCATGCCTTCCTTGCACGCGCTGTTGGCCGCGAACCAACCGCCGCCGCAGCGCTTCGAGCCGATGTTGGAGCCGAACGCGGTGTTGCCGGTGAAGTAGTTGGTGGTGTCTGCGGACCACTCCTTGTTGGCGGCGAAGCCGGTGCCGCGACCGACGAAGTACCCGAGGCCGACGCAGGGGGCCTCACAGTTGGCGATGAAGGTGTTGCCCTTGATCGTGTTGTGGGTCGAGGTCTCCGCGGCACCCTCGCGGTGGGTGAGGGCGAAGGCGACGGCCTGGTTGGCGCCGCTCGGCATATCGCTCGGCACGCCGCTGCCGTCGGCGGACATCACGTGGTTGGGGTCGGTCTTGATCGTGGTGATGCCGTTGTTGCGGAAGGTGTTGCCCTCGATGAGCGAGTCGCGGATGTCGAGCAGGTGGCCGGCGATCCCGGCCCCGCACTTGTGGCCGTCCCACGAGAAGCCGGGCTGCTCGATCACGTTGTCCTTGATGATGAGGTTGGCGGCGCGGTCGAGGTCGAGCGGCTGTCCGCAGGCCGCGTGCACGTGGTTGCCGACGATCTCGAAGCCCGCGTCGTTGGCGAGGGTGTAGAAGCCGCCGCCGGGGATCGGGTCCTCGGGCGGGTTTAGGCACTGGTATCCGACGTGATGGATCTCGTTGCCGTGGGCCCGGCCGTAGCCGCGGAAGGTGACGCCGTCGCAGCGCACCTCGTAGATCTTGTTGTCCTCGAGCAAGTTGTCGGCGCCGTTGGGAAACAGGTCGAAGATGACGCCGTAGTGCACGTGGTGGATCTGGTTGCGAAACACCCGGTTGCCGGTGGTGGTCGGCTCCCAGAAGCGCACGCCGGTGACCTTGTCGGTGTCGCCGACGGCCCCGTCGGCGTTTTGCACATGGTTGTCGTGCACGAAGCCGTTGTTGCCCATCAGCCGCACGATCGCGTTGTGGGCGACCGTCATCTGATGGTTGCCGTCGAGCCGCAGGAAGGCGACCTCACAGTCGTCGTGCAGGCGCACCAGCGACTGCGCCGTGGCGATCATGCGGATCCGCGGCCAGGTGGCGTCGCCGAGCAGACGCGAGCCGGCGGGCATGTCGATCTCGGCGTCGATCGGAAAGTCGCCGGGCGCGAGGCGGGCGACGCCGAAGTCGGTCAGGCAGCCGACGATCTTCGCGTGGTTGACGGCCGGGTCGAGGTCCGGGGCGATGCCGTCGCACTCCGGTGGGATCGCGGGCTCGCCCGAGCTGCTCCCGGCGGTCGTGGTCGTGGCGGTCGTCGTGCTGGAGTCGACGGGCTCGCCGGTGGTGGTCGGGCTCGGCCCGGTGGTGGTGGCGCCGGTGGTGGTCGGATCGGGGACGGTGCTCGTCGAGGTCGTCGGGTCCGCGGCGGTGCTGGTGGTGTCGGTACCCGTGCCCGCGGTCGTCGTGTTCGCCTCCGCGAAGCAAGCAGAGGAGCCGAGCACGGCCAGCAGAGAGCCACGGAGACCGGGGAGGGAGGGCCGCATGACCCCGCAGTATGCTCGCTGGCGGCGGCGCTGGCGACGGGCTTTCAGCTCGCGGACTGCTCGGCGAGCCACTTGTCGATCTCGGCGACCTTGAGCTTGTCGCCGACCGAGAGCGCGAGGGCGTGGGCGTCGCGGGCCAGCGTGTCGGCCCGGGCGCGTGCGTCGGTGGTGGCGAGCACGCGGGCGAGCACGAAGGCGCTGTGGTAGCGCAGCTTGGCGTGGACCCTGTCGCCGCCCGCGACGGCGAGCTTGTGGGCGCGCTCGGCCAGCGGAAGGGCCTCGGCAGCGCGGCCACCGGCGAGCAGGATCTCGGCGACGGTGGCGAGGGCGGTGGCGAGGTGCCGACCTCGTGTACGCCGACAATGTTGGGGTGCGAGAGCCGGGCCATCGCCTGGGCCTCGCGCATCAGGCGGACGCGCGCGACATCTTCACGGGTCTCGGAGTGCAGCAGCTTGACGGCGACCTTGCGGTCGAGCTGCTCGTCGTACGCGGCATAGACGACGCCGGTGCCGCCGCGGCCGAGCTCGCGGATCACGGTGAAGCGGCCGATCGAGGCGGGCGCGGGCTGATCCTCCGTCCGTGGCGGGTGCGCCCCGCCATGCGTGATCGCGTGCGGCGTCATGGTCGGCGCGTTGGGATCGACCCGGCGAGCCTCGGGCGTCGACCCGGATGGGGTGGCGATGAGGGTCGGCTCCGCCGAGGCAGAGGAATGGATCGAGTCGCGCGGGAGGGGCATGCGTGGCCTGTTTGATCTGTGCTGTCCCCGGAGGGTGCCGTCTGGATCTCGGGGCGGTCGAATTATCTTCGCGCGGGGCGGGCGCGCAGCCGCGCCCTGGCGCTGCGGGCCGGCCCACGCCGATCCTGGCCGAGTTTGTTAACATGTCGCCAGGGTGCGAGACGAAAGCGACGTGGGCCTGGTCGAGGCCTGGCGAGGGGGCGACCGGGCGGCGGGCAGACGCCTGTTCGAGCGCCACTACGCCGCGGTCGCCCGGTTCTTTCGCAACAAGGTCGGCGAGGCGGGGCCCGACCTGATCCAGCGGACTTTTCTGGCGTGCGTCGAGAGCCGCGAGCGCTTCCGCGGGGAGGCGAGCTTTCGCAGCTACCTGTTCTCGATCGCGTACAAGGTGCTGTGCAAGCACTACCGGGAGCAGCGGCGGACCCAGGCGCGTGACCAGGAGGGCGTCGACTTCGCGGCCGAGTCGGCGTTCCAATTGACCTCGCCGATCAGCGGGATCGCGGCGCGGCAGGAGCAGCGGCTGCTGCTCGAGGGCCTGCGACGATTGCCGGTCGACTATCAGGTGGTGCTCGAGCTGCACTACTGGGAAGGCATGTCGGCGGCGGACCTGTCCGAAGTGCTGGCGATCCCGCTGGGCACCGCGAAGACGCGGCTGCGTCGCGGTCGCGAGCTGCTCGAGGAGCGCCTCCACGAGCTGAGCGCGTCGGCGGTGCTGCTGCACAGTACGCTCGCCAACCTCGACGCCTGGGCCACGCAGTTGCGGCTGCAGGTGTTCGGCGACGACTGACGGTGTCTCATGCGTGGTCCCGCGGACGCGCACACGACGCCAATCGCGGCGAATGCGCTGTGGCGGCGCGCTGCGGCCGAGGGCGTGCAGATGCGATGCGCGGCGGCCTGCGGACGAATGGTGCTTTTTCTGGGCCCCCTTTCCGGTTACGACTGACGGCGAGCATGGCCGAACCCGGGGACATCTGGCAGCGCTACGACGCCAAGGTGATGCAGATCCAGGTGATCGAGGCCCGCGTCGCCGCGATCGAGCGCGAGCTCAAGCAGACCCGCGACGAGCGTGATCACTGGGCCCACGTGTGCCGCGACCTCGGCAAGAAGTTGTCGGTGGCGCGGAGCCTCGCTGAGCGGCTAAGGACCGCGGAGCGGGTCAAGTCGGGGCGCCCCGAGACGACCCGCTTTCGCCGCCCATCCGAGCTCCAAGCCTCGACCCAGCAGACGGCAGGGACCGGGCAGATCAAGGACGAGTACGACCGCGCCCGTGAGGTGCTGGGGCTGGTGCTCACGGCGCTGAGCAAGGCGCTCGACGACGACGCGGCGGCGGAGCTCGGCCGCAAGTTGCGTCACCACGCCGGCGGCAAGCTGCTGCACAGCATCACGCGCGGCTCGCTGACGCTGGTGCCGGTCGACGGGCGCTACCTGGTCGACCGCACCTGGCTCGAGCAGCTCGACCTCGGGGGATTACGGCGCGAGCTCGACGTCGCGGCGCAGTCGGGCGTGTACACGATGCCGGACGACTCGATGACCGAGGGTGCGGCGCAGGTCGACGTCGACGTCGACATCGACGAGGACGAGGACGACGCCGCCTTGCCGCCGCCGCCGCCCGTGCGGGCCGCGGGCTTCGCGACCTTGCCGCCGCTGCTGTCGGCGCTGCCCGACGAGTCCGACGTGACGATGTCGCGACCGACCGCGCAGGAGACGGTGCGCACGGCCCCGATGCGGGCCGCGGCGTTGATCCCGAACCTGACGATCAACCGCCTGATCAAGACGCCGGGCACGACCTGAGACCTGACCTTCGGGTCAGGTCGGCGGCTCGAACCACACCTGCACGACCGAGCCGCTGTCGACCGGGCCGGGCTCGCGGTCCTGCAGCACGGCGATGCCAGTGCCGACGGCGCGCAGCTCGAGCTTTGCGCTTTGCGCGAGGTCGAGGGCCTGCGCGAGGGTCAGGCCGGTGAAGTCGGGCAGACCCGTGCTGACGGTGACGGCGGGGCGGTGGCGGTGGCCGGGCAGGTCGGGCTCGACGTCGAGGTCGGGGATGAAGCCGAGCTCGATGCGAGGGTCCGACGCGGCGAGCGTCATCGCCTTCGGCGGCGGGGGCACGCTGCCGTCGTCGCGCGGGACGCCGAGGTGGACCATGATCTGCCCGCCGAGGCGGGAGAAGCTGGGGGCCGCGACGTCGTTGCCGTAGTGCGCGCCCTCGGGGCTGTCGACGGAGATCATGATGACGACGCGGGGCGCCCGGGCCGGCAGCGCGCCGAGGAAGCTCGAGTACCACTGCTGGTCGTCGTAGCCCTGCTTGCCGGACTTCTGCGCGGTCGAGGTCTTGCCGGCGACCCGGTAGCCCTCGACCAGCGCGTTCTTGCCGGTGCCGAGCTTGGTGTGTACGACGCTCTCGAGCATGCGCAGCACGGTGCGGGCGGTCGAGGCCCGGACCAGGCGCTCGCCCTCGGGGCGGACGCGGGGGAGCGGCTCGCCGCTGGCATCGAGGACGCGCTGCACGATCGTGGGCCGGTGGTAGATGCCCTCGTTGGCGACCGCAGCGAAGGCGGCGGTGACCTGCAAGGGTGAGGCGCTCATGCCCTGACCGAAGGCGATGTTGGCGGCCTGAATGTCGGACCACTTCTCGGGCGGGGCGAGCAGGCCCGGAGCGGAGCCCGGCAGCTCGATCGGCGGCCGCTCGCCGAAGTGGAACTTCTCGACGAAGCGGTGCAGCGTCTGCTTGCCGAGGCGGTCGGCGATCTTGGTGGTGCAGATGTTCGACGAGGCGGCGAGCACCTCGGTGACCGTCAACCACTCGGCCGGGTGAGCGTCGTGAATGATGTTGCGCGGGGTGTACTGCCAGCGGCCCTTCTCGCAGTAGAGCGTCTCGCCCTCGCGGATGACGCCCTGCTCGAGCGCGGCGGCGACGGTGATCGCCTTGAGCGTCGAGCCCGGCTCGTAGGCGGCCTGGACCGCGAGGTTGTTGGTCTGATCGGCCCGCGCGACGGGATGGTTGGGATCGAAGGTCGGACGGTTGGCGAGCGCGAGCACCTCGCCAGTGCGCGGGTCGAGCACGATGATGCTGGTGCCGACCGGGTGCCACTGCGAGACGAGGGTGTTGATCTCCTCCTCGACCATCGCCTGGATCGCGGAGTCGATCGTCAGCATGACGGTGTCGCCGCGGGCGACGCCAGCGTCGGGGACCCCGTCGATGAGGAGCTTCTTGCCGGCCGCGAAGTAGGCCGGGCTGAGGGCGTCGCGGCCGCGCAGGACCTCGTCCATGCCGAGCTCGACGCCAGCGGTCCCGCCCTGTCCGCCGACCCGGCCGAGCACGTGCGAGGCGAGCAGCCCGCGCGGGTACACGCGGGCGCTGGCGGGTTCGAGGCTGACGCCGGGGAAGCCGTGCTTCTCGAGCGCCCTGGCCTGATCGTCGGACAGGGTCATGCGAAGCTGGCGATAGGCCTTGTCCTTGCCGAGCTCGTCTTGCAGATAGGCGGCGTCCTCGGCCGGGAACAGATCGAGCAGCGCGGCGACCACGGCCTCGTCCTTGCCCTGCGCGCGGATGAAGCGGGGATTGAGCACGACCTTGTGCACGCGATCATTGATCGCCAGGGTCATGAAGTCGCGGTCAACGATCTCGCCGCGGCTCGCGGGCAGGCGATAGCTGCGAAGCTGCTGGCGGTTGGCCTGCTCGGCGTAGGCCTCGTGCTGGTCGACGGCGATCTTCGAGGCCTTGGCGCCGATGCCGACGAGCGCCGCGCAGATGACGACGCCGACGAGCGTGGCCCGGCGGTTGACCGCGCGCAGGTCGCTGACCATCGGCCGGGGGATGACGTGCTTGCTGAGCAGGTTCACGGGGCGGCTCCCGACTTCTTGGTGGCGGCGAGCGTCTCGGGCTTGAGGCGGATCGTCTGCATGCTCTCGGGTCGCGCGGGGACCATGTCGAGGCGACCGGCGGCGACGGACTGGATGTAGTCGGGGTGACGCAGGTAGGCGCGCTCGGCCTCGAGGCGACGCTTCTCGTCGAGCAGGCCGCTGTGCTCGCCGGTCATCTCCGCGATCTCGGCGCCGAGGCCGAGCACGCGGGCACGGGCGCGGACCTGGACGACGCCAGCCGCGGTGACGAGCCCGAGCGCGACCAACAACAGCAGCGGGAGGCCGGTCGGGCGCCGGATCGCCGGGGCGGGGCCGGGCACGTCGCAGTTGTCGGCCGCGGTCGCGCTGTAGACGTCGGCGGCGCGGCGCATGCCGTGCTCGAAGCTCGGCTCACCTGTCCTTTGGTTCCTGGTCTGAGGGCCAGGTCCGGGGAGGCGCGTGGGTCGGCTGGGATCGGTCATGGCAGGACGCGCTCCAGGACGCGCAGGCGGCTGCTGCGGCTGCGGGGGTTGTGCGCGAGCTCGGTGTCGTCCGGGGTGGCGCCGTGGCGCAGCGAGCTCGGGATCGCGAAGCGGGCGCGCGGGAGGTCGGCGGCGAGGATCGGGATGCCGGCCGGCGGGGCCTCGGCGCGCGCGAGGCGGGCGAAGGTCTGCTTGGCGCGGCGGTCCTCGAGCGAGTGGAAGCTGATGATCCCGAGGCGACCGCCGACGGCGAGGCGGGCCGGGGCGTCGATCAAGAGTCGATCGAGCTCCTGCAGCTCGCGGTTGAGGTGGATCCGCAGCGCCTGAAAGGTCTTGGTGGCCGGGTGGATCCGCAGGCCGATCTGGCGCAGCCGGGCGCCGCTCATGCTGGCGCGCACGACCTCGCCGAGCGCGAGGGTGGTGCGCGGGCGGGCAGCGACGATGCCGCGGGCGATGCGGGCGGCGTCGGGTTCCTCGCCGAGCTCGCGCAAGATCCGGGTCAGGCTGCCCCCGTCGAGGGTAGTGAGCAGCTCGGCGAGGGTGGGGCCCTGACTCGGGTCCATGCGCATGTCGAGGGCGGCGTCGGTCTGGAACGAGAAGCCTCGCGAGGCAGTGTCGAGCTGATGTGAGCTGACCCCCAGATCCGCCAGGATCGCCGTCGCGGACGTGACCCCAGCCTCGTCGAGCACCGAGGCCAGCCGCGAGAAGGGGGTATGGATCAGCTCGGCGCCGGGCAGGCGCGGGCGGGCATGGGCGAGGGCCTCGAGGTCGCGGTCGAGGGCCAGGAAGCGCGGCGGGGGGGCGCCAGCGGGCAATTCACTCATCAGGGCGCGCAGCAGGGCCTCGCTGTGGCCGCCGCCCCCGCAGGTGCAATCCACGAAGATCGCCTGGCGACCCGCCGCGGCCGCCTCCCGGAGGGGGGGCAGCAGGGCGGCGCAGACTTCGTGGACGAGCACGGGCTGGTGGTAGTCGCCGGACACCGGGAGCCCGGCCTAGCGAACCGTCGGGGGCGCGTCAAATTTCAGGGGAAAAACAGGCGCTTAGATGCTTTTTATTGACCGGGGCGGGGGCGAAGACGTAGCTTCGCGTGCCCTGAGAGGGGCCAGCGGCCGCGCGAGCGCGGGTCAGGCCATGGAGGCCGACGCAGCCGATACGGCTGATCAGCTTGATCAGGCCCACGAGTGATGTTGTGAAGGAGCGAGCGTGACGCCAGCGCGGACCAGGAACTATCGTCAGATCTTCGAGTCCTCGGAGCTGCTGTGGGAGAAGCTCGGGATGTTGTCGCCGGCGCAGCGGCGCAGCTTCGACGAACGCTTCATCATGTCGTGGATTTATCACGACTTCGCGCTCGAGGGCACGGTGCTGTCCGTGGCCGAGATCAAGGCGGCGATCGATGACGAGATCATCTCCACGCCGAGCCTGATCCCGGCCTACTATCACATCATGGCGGTGCGGGACGCGATCCAGTTCTTGCTGGATTCGCGGGGCAGCCGGCTGTCGCTGTCGCTGGAGTGGCTGAAGAAGATCCATCAGATCCTGCTGCCGCAGGGCAAGAAGGATCAGGTCCAGTACCGCAAGGACAACCCGATCCACCGGATGTACTTCCACGACCTCTCGCCGGCGGACAAGATCAGCTACCGCATGCGCAAGCTGACCGACTGGTTTCGGACCGAGGAGTGCCGCAAGGCCCACCCGATCGAGCTGGCCGTCGAGGTCCACCGCGAGCTGATCCGCATCTTCCCCTGGCCGGACATCAGCGGCCGGGTCGCCCGCATGGCGATGAACGCGATCCTGATCGGCGAGAGCTACTGGCCGTCGATCATCCACGCGATCGACCGCCAAGCCTACTACGACGTGCTACGCCTCGACCAGGACCAGCTCCTCAACCTCGTCGTCGACGGGATGGAGGAGGGCATCCGATCGTCCTCGCGGCTGTACCAGAGCATCGTCGACGCCTCGCGCGCCTGAGGATCACCGATAACTGTCCACCGGGGTACTTCGCCGATGCCTGTCCCGCACTCGCTGAGCGTCCGAGCTCCGAAGGTCCTGCGCGGCGTGGCAGTGTTCGCGCGGGCGCGTCTGCCCTCGCGCCACGGTGAATTCGAGATCGTGTCGTTCATCGACGAGGCCGGGCGCACCCTCGACGACGTGGCGATCGTGCGCGGCGAGCTCGGTGGCGCGGCCGAGGTGACGACGCGGATCCACTCGGAGTGCCTGACCGGGGACGTGTTCGGGTCGTTTCGCTGCGACTGCCGTGACCAGCTCGAGCTGGCGATAGCCCGCATCGCCGCCAGCGAGACCGGCATCATCTTGTACCTGCGGCAAGAAGGCCGGGGCATCGGCATCGCCCAGAAGGTCCGCGCGTACCAGTTGCAGCAGGTCGGCCTCGACACGGTGGAAGCCAACCTGCACCTCGGCTTCGACGACGACCTGCGGGATTACTCGGTCGCGGCGGCGATGCTGCACGCGCTCGGGGTCAGCTCGGTGGTGCTGCACACCAACAACCTCCGCAAGATCGAGGGCCTGCGCGCCGGCGGCGTCGATGTCCATCGTCGCGAGGCGATCATCGCCCCGTCGCGTGAGCAGAACGCCGGATATCTGGCGACCAAGCGCGACAAGAGCGGCCACCTGCTATGAGGCGATGAGGCGATGAGGCGATGAGGCGATGAGGCGATGGGACGTGGGGCGTGCCGTGGTACGACGCCGATCGCGGAAGTTGGACCGCGGCGTTGAGCGAGGGAGCAGGCGGCGGAGCGCAGCATTGCGCTCCGCCGCGGTCACTTCGAGCTCTGAGCCGGTTCGGTGATGGGCGCGAGGCCCAGTTTTTGGTGGGGCACCCGGTGGGGTGCCCGTGCCACGACATGTGGCGGATGCTTGGTCAGGCGCCAACCTGACCGAGGACGCTTTTGCAGGCAACCTGGCGATGTTGCCTCGGGAGGGCTTTCGGCCCGGGGAAGGTGATCTGCCTGTGGGGGCGGTCACCGAAGCGGCGTTGTTCTCTGCTTGGGGCGAGCCCTGACGCGGCGAGGAGCCCTCCGGCTCCCGGTCATCGCGTCATGACCCCCGGCTAGGGCCTGGCACCTCCATGGTGGAAGGTCCCGCGAGGTTGGAAGTGGACAGTGCACGAGCGATTGTCTGCTTGGTTCATCCGTACCTCCTGTAGCCGGTGGCCTGAAGTGACTCGGCGATCGTAGCAAAGCCCGATCCGTGCCGCAAAGGCGGGCCGCGTTTGACAGTTGTCGTGGGGCCGTGGCACCTCCCTAACGTGGTCGCAGCCGCCCCCGTCCCCACCGCCCCCGATCACTTCGCGGTGTTCGCCGCCCCCGAACGTCACGGGCTCCGTGTCGCGCGCGGAGCGTTGCACATCGAGGGCGTGGCCCTCGCGGCGATCGCCGCCGCGGTCGGCACGCCGACTTACGTCTACGGCAGCGCGGAGATCGGCGCCCGCTTCGACGAGCTGGCACAAGCCTGCGCCGGGCACCCGAGCCTGCTGTGCTACGCGGTGAAGGCCAACAGCAGTCAGGCGGTGCTGCGCACGCTGGCTCGCCGCGGGGCCGGGGCGGACATCGTGTCGGGCGGCGAACTCGCGCGCGCGCTGGCGGCGGGCATCCCGGCGGAGCGCATCGTGTTTAGCGGGGTCGGTAAGCAAGACCCCGAGATCGACGCGGCGATCTCCGCGGGTGTGCGGACGATCAACGTCGAGTCCGCCGAGGAGTTGGACCGCGTGGCCGCGCGTGCGCGCGCGCTCGGCCTGGTCGCCGAGGTGGCGCTGCGGGTCAACCCGGACATCGACCCCGACACGCACCCGTACCTGGCGACGGGCCTTAGCGAGAGCAAGTTCGGGGTGGCGATGGCCGATGCCGAGGCGCTGGCGCTGCACGCGACGCGTATGCCGTCGCTGCGCCTGGTCGGCGTGGCCTGTCACATCGGCTCGCAGATCGCCGAGGCCTCGCCGTTCATGGCGGCCTTCGAGCGCCTGCGCGGGCTGGTGCTGCGGCTGCGAGAGCATGAAGTACAACTGCGCCAGCTCGACCTCGGTGGCGGCCTCGGGATCGCGTACACCGCCGACGATCCGACCCTCGACGTCGCGGCCTTCGGCGTCGCGGTCACGTCGGCGGCGCGGGACCTGGGCCTCGAGCTGGTGCTCGAGCCGGGCCGGTTCCTGGTCGGCAACGCGGGGGTGTTGCTGACGCGGGTGATCGGGCGCAAGCGCGGCGAGACCCGCAACTTCGCGATCGTCGACGCGGCGATGAACGACCTGATCCGGCCGGCGCTGTACGGGGCGTATCACCCGATCGTGCCGGTCGATGTCGCGGCCGCCGGACGCCCCGCGCTGCGCTGCGACATCGTGGGGCCGGTGTGCGAGTCGGGTGACTTCCTCGGCGTCGACCGCCTGCTGCCCTGGCCCGAGCCCGGTGAGCTGCTGGCGGTGCTCGGCGCGGGCGCGTATGGGATGGCGATGGCCTCGAACTACAATACGCGGCCGCTGCCGGCCGAGGTGCTGGTCCACGGCGAGCGCTTCGCGGTCACCCGACCCCGGCGCTCGGTCGCGGCCTTGATCGCCGAGGAGTCGATGCCGGACTGGCTCGAGTAGCGCGCCGTTGCGGTATGCTCGCGGCGATGCGAGCTTCATCGGCGTGTGTGCTCCTGCTCACTAGCGGTTGCTTCAGCGGCGCTGACATCGATTTGGCCGAGAGCAGCAGCCAGGCCACCACGGGTGAGCCGTTGGGCAGCACGGGGCTTAACCCGACGACCGGGCTCGATCTCACGAGCACGAGCACGGGCATGAGCACAGGCCCGGGCATGGACACGGGCGCGGGCACCACGGACATCGGCACGCAGGAGAGCGGCGGCAGCGAGAGCAGCGGCGAGCCGCCTGCGTCGACGCCGGGCCTGCGCGCCGAGTATTACGGGACCTACATCGATCCTGTGATCGACCGCGTGGACGCGGCGATTGACTTCGATTGGGGCGACGGACCGCCTGCCAAGGGGGTCGGCGTCAATAGGTTCTCCATTCGTTGGACCGGTCAACTGGTGCCCGCGAGCACCGGTCCGCACACGATCATCAGCGAGACCGACGACGGCGTGCGCGTGTGGCTCGGCGATAAGCTGGTGATCGACGATTGGAACGGCCACTTCGTGACGCGTAATGAGGCCACCGTCGATCTGGTCGTCGATGTGCCGGTGGCGATCCGCGTCGAGTACTTTGAGCTCGACCTGGGGGCGTCGGCACGCCTGAAGTGGTCGAGCCCGACGCTGACCGAGGAGGTCATCCCGGAGGCGAACCTGATCGCCGCCGAGGCGCCGAGCGGGCTGCCGCCGCCCAAGCCGCCGTACACCAACCCGGTCGAGGCCTTCGATTGCCCCGATCCCGGGGTGTTCGCGCTCGACATGCCCGATGGCCCCCATTTCTATAAGCTGTGTACCGGCGGCAAGTTTCCGATCCGGCACTCGCGGGACCTTGTGCTGTGGAATGACACCGGTGCGGTGGTACTGCCCAACGGTAAGCCGGCCTGGGCGGCCAACGGCGGCCGCAACTGGGCGCCCGAGCTGCACCGCGTCGGCGACAAGTTCATCGTCTACTTCACGACGGTCAACGGCGCTAACGTGCTCTCGATCGGGGCGGCGCACGCCACCGACCCGCTCGGGCCCTACACCGAGACCGACGGCCCGCTGGTCCAGCACCCGCAAGGGGTCATCGACGCGACGTACTTTTACAGCGGCGGCAAGCCCTACCTCATCTACAAGATCGACGGCAACTCGCAGGGCAAGCCGACGCCGATGCTGATCCGCGAGCTGCGGGCCGACGGCCTCGAGTTCGCGAACGGCAGCGCCGAGGTCCAACTGCTGGTGAACCAGGGCGGCACCTGGGAGGGCGGCGTCGTCGAGGCGCCCTGGGTGGTCAAGCGCGACGGCTTCCACTACATGTTCTACAGCGGCAACGTCTATGATCACCGCTACCGCACCGGCGTCGCGCGGTCGAAGAATCTGATGGGTCCCTACGAGAAGCTCGGTCCGCCGATCCTGGGCAACAATGAGCGCTGGGTCGGGCCCGGGCACGGCACGGTGATCTCGGTGCAGGGCCTCGACTACTTCGTCTATCACGCGTGGACCAACGCCGGTAACGGCACGCACGACGACGCCAAGGGCCGGCACGTGCTGGTCGACCGCGTGGTCTACGAGGGCGGCTGGCCGCGGATCCACGACGGTACGCCGAGCCGCAAGAAGCAACTGTGGCCGGGCGTGCCCTGAGCGGGTGAGCGGGCGAGCGGTCGCGGAGTCAGGGCCACACGACGAGCGCCGCGCTGCGCACCTCGACGACGGCCTCGGCGTTGTCGCGGGTGAACAGGTCGGCGGCGTCGAAGCGGACGCGCGCGAGGCGACTGGCGCCGAGTTGCAAGGTGTCGCCCGAGAGGTCGAGGCCGGCGCTGCGCAGGTCGTCGAGGTCGAGGCGCTGGCTGCCGACGTCCGAGAGCAGACAGGTGATCTCGTCGCCGGCCGGCTCGCTGCCGATCAGCGTGGAGAGGCGCACCAGCACCGGCGCGCCGCGACCGTCGGGCCGCCACTCGAGCAATAGCGAGCTGCGATCAGGGCTCGGGGTGGCCTGCAAGGCCACGGGCTCGGGGATCGGTGCGCGTACGACGAAGCCCGGGAGCTCGTCGTCGCCATCGACGGTGATCGTGAGGCTGGTCGGGCTCGGCTCGCCGATCGCCCAGGCCTTCGCGGGCAGGCTCTCGCTGGCGTAGCCGTACTCGACGCCGGACATGTAAGGCAGCAGGTCGGGCACCAGCGAGAGCGGCACGTCGACGCTCGCCTCGCCGAGCTTCACGGCGATGTTGCCGGCGTCGACCAGGACCAGCTCGCGGGGTGTGTCGCGGGCGCTGGCTTCACGCGGGTCCTCGGGCGCGACCCACAACTGCTCGCTGGGGACACACTGATTCACGCGCAAGCGATCCGTGGCGAGCAGCGGGAGGTCGGCCCGGGCCCGCACGGCGGCCTCGTCGAGCCCGCGATACTGGACGAAGCGCGCGACGACCTCGAGCGCCGGCTCGTCCGCGGAGGCGTCACCGGGCGCGCGCAGGACGACGTGGATCCTCGCCAGGCGACCGGGCGCGGCCGGCTCGCTGAGGCCGCTCGGCGTCATATTTTCGTCGACCGCAGAACAACCGAAGAGACCGGCACTTGCGATCGCCACCGCCAGCGATCCGCCGACGAGTCCGTGGCGGATGCCGGAAGTACCGGGCCAGCAAGCAGCCGTCGGGGACCTGCGCATCGACTCTGGTTTACCCCGCCGGAGAGGTCCTGTCACGGGACCGGCGATGACGATGGCCGCGGCGCGCGCGTTCGCCTCGAAGCAGGCGCTGGAGCCGGGACGTCGTGCGGAGAAGCCGCGTAGGTCGGCCTCAGGCGTCGGCGCCTGCCTGAGCCCTGCCCAGCACGGCCGCGCCGCGCCCGTCGAGGTGAACGCGGGGCAGGGAGTGATAGAGGCTGGAGAGCTCGTGCAACTCGCCGTCGAAGGCTGGCAGATCGGGCGACTCGACGACGACACGCTGGTCTCGAACACCGCAGCCACCCAGGTGGCCGGCAGCATCAGCACGTGTAGCAGCACGAACAGGTCGCGCCGGGTCGGCCACAGCGCGCGCACGGCCCCGGCCAGGCAGGCGCGCTTGAGCTCCCACTGCAACACGCGCAGGCGGCGTCGGACAGCGGCTCGCGCTGCGGGAACAGTTGACGCGCCAGCTTGC
>Ga0105045_10000514_pt1 | contig 28547 bp, 29 predicted proteins | sample MAT02_FD_78089 | JGI IMG/M metagenome (GOLD analysis project Ga0105045, IMG submission 78089) | Freshwater microbial communities from Lake Fryxell liftoff mats and glacier meltwater in Antarctica - MAT-02 (megahit assembly) | ecosystem: Environmental > Aquatic > Freshwater > Ice > Liftoff... | reverse complement strand
GTATCAATCTTTTGGGAAGCCAGCCGTATTTTTTCCGAATCCCGGACAGTAATTTCCCGGCCTTGACCATCACTGACCTTCTTTGTGATATTGGGGACGTTGTCCAGCAGCGCGTAATGCAGCAAATCCAAACCCGTGTAGGTCCGACTGTTGGAATGCACGGCGAACTCCTCAGTAAGTTTAGGATTGTAGCGGTGGTCGAATCCTTTAATTCCAAAATCGTCGATAGACGAAGAATAGCTTACCGCGACCTCGGTGGAGAAGAAACTCGACGCAAACCGCGAATACAACTCAGTATCGAGCCACCTCTCCCCCAAGTTGAAATCAATCAACTCAAACGGCACGGGTTCGGGCCTTACGCTTTTCAGATAACGGAGGGTCTGATCAATTTCCAAAGAATCAGGCGCTGTCGATGACCTTAAAGCCGATATCTGGTCTATTTTTTGCTGAATGTTGCCCGATCCTAAAACATCTTTGATCTGATAGCTGCTGTCGAGCGGATTGTAAAAAATCTGCTCGGTTAATTCCTCCAAAAGGCGATCGGAAGGCTCACCGGAGATTTCCGACATATATTTCAAATCGACCATGCCGAACCGATTCAGGGAGGCGGCTAGTGATTCTTGCGGAGTGAAAGTGGCAACCTGAGCGTTGGCGATGTGAACCGGACGATGGAAAATGTCTGTCTTTTCGTCGGTCTTGGACTCCTCGTTGTAGGTTTCCAGCGATAGCAACTGCCGGCCCGCCGGGTCGAGCAGGATGGTGTCGATATTCGTCCGGTCTTTCAGGGAGCCAAAGCTGGCTTTGAAAGAATCGTAGCTTTCGTTGAGCTGTTCGCGAAGCTGCGGACTCTCCGTTTGATTATCCCTCTCCTGATGAACCAGTTTGAAATAACTGTCGCGGATGTCAATCAGCGTTCCCCAACGCGCATTTTGAGAGGAAGAAAGCCGCATGGGTTCTACCAAGGTTTTTCCAGCCTCATCCACCTGGAGCGTTCCAATCGTTCCAACTTGCTGTACGATGCTCCCTTGGGAAAGATGTTCGTAACGGTCGCCCGTAAATTCAATCGCAACTGGCTGGGCAAAAGGAATAACGGGAGGTGAAGAAAACAAGTCAAGCTGGCCAGCGGGCGCTGACTTCCTTTTACTTTTTGTGAGGGGATTTGCCTGGTAAAGTCGGTAATCAAAAGTATTAAGCAGGTCTTGTTGGAAAACCTCAAAAACCTCTCTTCCTATTTGTTGGGCATCACCAGAGTGATTGTAAATGAGCGCAGGCTTGCCGTACTGGTTCGTGGCAATTTCTTGGTTAGTATGAATTATACGGTTGGGCGCACGGTCAAAATATAGGTTAGACTTAACCGTGTCCTCGCCTGAAATAGGGCGCGACGCTTCAAGGAATAGCATTTCTTGCTCAGAAAACGTGCCTATTAGCTTGGCCCTTTTCTGAACGATGATGAAGTCAGACCCGGCTTCGGTACCCGCATCTTTGAAGAGATTATTGGGCAGCCTTACCGCCGAAATCAGCTTGGCTTTTTGCAGCAAATTCTCACGAAAAGCGCGATTGCTCTCAGTATTGGCAAAACTGTCAGTCGTAATCAAGGCAACCAAACCACCAGGGCGGGCCAGTTCGACGCTTTTCAGGAAAAAGTAGTTATGAATCTTCCCGGTCGCCTGTTTTTCAACCTCTCCTTTCCTGGCAAAAGCGGGATCGAAAACCGAAATATTTCCGAAAGGGATATTGCTGGCTACCAAATCAAACAGATTGTCCTTTTGACCGCCGATGTTCTCGAAAGCTTCGTTTCTGACTGTGTCGCCAGATTTTGCCGAAAGCAAAAGCCCGGACAACAAGTCTTTCTCGAACATCAGTACATCGCCTGGGCGATGGTCGACTCTGATTGTATCAATGAATCTACCGCTCCCCGCCGAGGGATCGAGTACGGAGTTCAACGGAATCCCGGTGGCTTTTAAGGAAGAGGAGAGCGCTTCGACGATGGGGGTCGGTGTGTAGAAACCAGTAAGGACGCTATTTTTAGCTGACTCGATGTATTTTGCGGAATCATTCGGCCTATACAACTCCACCAAATCGTGGAATTCCTTAACCAAAGGCCGCATACGCTTATTAGAATCTGTCCAAAGCGCGTCAACTTTGGGATCGATCAGTATTTCGCTCAGTCCGCCAAATCCAGCGTACTGCGATAAAACTATGTTCTCCTGTGAATTGGCATTTTTAAAACTGAGATGAACCTCAAACGCCAGGCGTAGCGCGGTCAGGTTCGACCGCATTTGTTCCAACTTGTTCATGGGTGGGTTGGGGCGGGATTTTAATTTTTATTGAAAGTGGTAAGCGTTTTCCTGACTCCGTTCAGCAGCTCCTTATTTGCTTGGTTCATCTCTTCGGGAGTGGCCGCCATTTGGATGGCGGAAATCTGTTCGGTGTTTTCGGCTAGAACTTTCAGCACCAAATCCTGTTCGTTCAAGTCCTCTATTCCAGTCGCATAGGTTAGAAAAGTCTCATTTTCTATCAAGAAATCTTTTAGAATACCGTAAGGCGAAGAGATACTTTCCAGAGTTTCGGTGAGGGCTCGTTCCATCGCTTCGTAGGTCGGCATTCCTGCCCGATCATACGCCTGAAACAGGTCAATCGTATCTTGGGTCAATTCCGCCAGATGGTTTTGAATACCTTCCTCCTGAACCAAATCCGGGTGGTAATCCAGCAGATATTTTTTGATGCTGTTTTCAAAATATCCGCTCTGAGGCTCGTTTCTATCCTCTATCATATCCTTATTCAAATTATTAATTCTTAATTATCATATTTCAAATGTAAAATATTTTTTTAATTTATTTAAATTGATTCCTATGTTTCGGGGTTTTGGAACCCCGCTCCAGCAAAAAAAGCCGATAGCTTGTCGCTATCGGCCTTTTTTGCTCCAGACTACTTTTGCTTACTGGTAGTCGAAAACTGTCACGTAATGCACGTACCACGGGTCAACGGCAAAGCTCAGGGTGGCGTATTGGTGTTCTTCTTGAAATGATTTCAAGATTCTTGAACATGCTTCTTCGCTTCCAAAAACGAATAAATCCTTGTTCCTGACTATATAAGCGCTCACCTGCTCTTGGGCAAGTTGGCTCATTTTCTGTGAAAAGATTTGATTTTGAGTCTTCATGTTGCAGTTTGAAATAAGGGTTTACAGTCCGGGCAAAATACCCGGACTGCAAACGGGTGAGGAAATCAGGCTATTAGGTCGGCAAAAACGGGCAGGTCGCAGGCCTTTAGAAGCTGGTGGCCGTTAGCGATATTGAGGCAATGGTGGTAACCGTCCAAATTGAGCCGCTCCGCGCGGTTGAACATGGACATTCCATTGTCAGCGGTCACGCCTAGTTCATGCGTCGTGTAGTTGGTCAAGCCGTTGAACAGGCCAAAAAGGGTGTGTCCGGTATCGGCCATTTCCGTCCTGAAGCAAGCCTCGATAGTGGAAACGATGTTTTGCTTCCGGGTGCTGATTTCGGTCTGGCCTAGCCGTTCTTCCTTGCTGAGGTTAGCCAAACGGGCTACCAAACTGTCGTGAATCTCCTTCGACACCTCCACTTTGGAGAAGTCATTCATGCTTTTGTAGTAAGCGCGGAGACTTTTCCGGTAGTTGAAAAACTCTTCTTGAATTCTTTCCACGCCAATCTCAAGCCCGCGTGAGTGCTTTACTTTGAGTGAGCGATACTGCCGGGCGAAGCGGTTTTGGCAGCGCATCATCAGATTAGAATTTCCGACGAAAAATGTGGTCTGTCCGTCGTGACCGTTGCCAATCATCAGACGGTCTTTGAATTCAAAGCCGCCGACCTCGAAAGGCTCCGTGCATTTAAGGAAACCAAGCATTTTCTTGCCGCCTTCCAATTCGTAGATGGCCTCGATCGGAAAGCCGGTAACGTCGGCGAACCGCTCCACACAGCGGATAAACGAAGCGTTGGACATAGGGTTGTACCCTTTTTTGCAGACATTCAGCAAGGCTCCCGTATCGCTGCGAAGTAGGGCTTTGTACCCTGGTAGTTCCGCGTTTCGCTCTAATGACGTGGCGGAGATTTTGGACTGGACTACCTCCCAATCTGAGAGGGTTGTAACGATGAATGGATTTTGATTTACCATGATAAATATAAATTAAGAGGTTTATAAATGGCAGTCTGTCAACTGCTTAACTACCTAAAGGTACCACTTTATCTTGATCCCTACAACTTAGATGAACACAATTTGGAAAGAAAATCCTTCTTCCCATTTGGTAAAAAAAAGGCTTTCCTTTGGAGGAAAGCCCTTGGTAATGTGCAAGTTTTATCTGGTCATAATTTGGGTCCCTTCTTTTTGGGTGGCCCTTCTTCCTTAGAATCTTTATAATTTTGCTGGTTTTTCGTTTCAGCGGGTATGATGGGTTTGTGTCTAGTCTGTTGGAGAAATGACAAAAGCGACCATTGGCCCATAACAAGATTGCTGGAGTTTGGTAAGCTGTTTCCATTCCGGCTTTTCAGCACGTCATTGAAGTCATTTTGGGTAGCCGTCGGCTTGACGACGTTCGTGAGTTTTCTTCCGTCCCTTCTTTCGATTTCCACCCCCAGCTGATAAAGCGCCGCTTCCAGCATCCTGCCTACGTTAGGAAATTTTATTTCCGTTACTGTCCGCAGAACGTTTGTTTCGGATTCAATAAGGGTTTCCCGGCGGAGTTCGTTTGCCTCCTTGTCTTTCCGCTGAAACATATTCATTTTATCAACCACCCGGTCAATTACACCCGCGTTTTCCGCCAAAACCGCCCGAAACCCGGCTTCCTTACTGAGCGGGTATTTTATTTCGATAGTCAGTACATTGTGACCCACCTCTTTGGCATCCGTTTCCTTGGCCCCCGCTCCGGTTGCCGGTGTGGGGTTGTTATAAACCACGTGCGGGAGTATCGCGGAGCGATTGTCCCGCAGTGGGTGTTCCAAGGCCAGAAAATTTACGGCAAAACGATTTCCCGCCATATTTCCATCCATCCCAATCACGAACTGAGCCTGGGGATTGGCCTGAATTATTTTGCCAATCTGCTCTACTTGCTGATGGGACGGATTGCCAGCCGCCGAAATATACTGTCGGTACTCGCCCACAACCGGGGGCGCAAGTTGATGGTAGGATAAAGAATCAATGGGTGATTCCGATATCATGATCCGGTTGGTTGTAATGTCTAGGTCTCCCTTCTGAACTTCGACGGAAACGTCACCCTTATCGGGATGATTGGTTTGAAAAGTCAGTTTGCCGTTTGATCTGGATACGGTTCCCTTAGTGTCTTTAACCAAGTGGATGTTTTCATCATTCACCACAAAATTTTTTTCAGTCTTAAGCTTGGCGTGTTCGTTGCTCTTCCAAATAGCGTCGCCCTTAACGCCCGGCGGGAAGCTTTTAAAATCCTCATTCCGGATATCCATCGATAGAATGTTCCCTTTTTCCGATGTTAGGGGAAAAACAATGTTTGAGTGTTCTCCCTTTTTGGACGCCAAGACCTGATGTCTGAACTCCGGGGAAAAGAGCGTTTCGGGTGAAATAAAACGCTTTTCAGTCAGGTAATTAGGTTGGTTTTCCGGTAAGAGTGCCAGGTTGTATTCTTCAATCAGGTCTGATTGTCGCAATTTCTCATCATTCAGGTACTGCTTTGGAGAAGCCGGAGCCATAGGACTGAGCTGGGCAGCCTTCTCTTTATAGTCCGGGTTCCCAAGTATTTGATCCACGACCCTGAAAGCACTTTTATAATCTCCTTCTTTGTGCTTGATAAAAGCGAAGACATCTCCCTTGAACGCGGTATTGTTGAGGTCCACGAAGCCCTTGAACCCGCTGTTAGGATTGTTCATGACGGCTAAGCGTTGACTATCGCCTTCAATGCCCGATTTGTAAACCCTCCATTTGTCGTTAGGCTTCGATTTTGCACTCAGCTCGTACCCATAGTGCTGAAGCACCACCTCCGTATCCAATTCATTTCTAATCTGCGCAAAATCTCTTCTTTGGTAATTTGGCGTGAATTGCTTGGGTTTGGAAAATTTCACGACTGGTTCCGGTTTATTTTTAGTTTCCATGCTGAGATAGGTTGAAGGTTCCGCGATGTTATGGCTGGGCAGGTTGAAAGCCTTCACGGCTTTGAAGAGGACATCCAGGTTGTACTCTTTGGCTTTACCGTTTGTGTTTCCGGTATTATGGTAGAGGTCGGGAAAGGACATATGATCGATCAGCAGACCCTGATTGGTGGCACTGCTGGCAAACTCATGTGCTTTGATCGTGGCTTTACGATCGTACACCTTGGCGAAATCAGAAACCTGGAAACCATTGACGGCGGGGTAGAAATCGACGCCAACGCTGTCTCTGGTAGCGATACCAGATTCTGATTTGAGGGGCTTTTTCGCTTCAGGGTCAAACTCCGCAGTGATCGTGTTCCGGCCTGATTCGCGTAGCGCTGTATTGAGCAGGATAATATTTTCCTGAGTGGGGTCGATCCAAAGTTTAATGGTGCTATCGGTTCGCGCTTGTTCGTAAGCATTGATCGAAAAGCTTCCAAAAGCCAGGTAGCGTACATTATTGGCATTCAACTGATCGAATAGCTCAACCTTGTCATTATCTACGAAGTTGACGGGCTGGTTCATAGTGAGAGACGAGTTTGGAGTAATGAGGATTTCTTATCGGAAAATGGATTGGTCGCCATGCTTCTTCCTCAAAGATTTTCGTAAAAAGCCCGGAGTACGAATAGCCTGAATTCTTGGGGCAATTCGTACCACATATCAGCTGACATCGCCTCCCGCATTTTAGGGATTAGTATCGTCTCCTCATCTTCATCATCGGTGACAATGCAGCAGGGATCCAGGGCGTCTTCACCGTAGGTCTGAAGAATGTAATCCACAGTGAGTGGACACTCATTTTCATTCTTGATTTTCATAGGAGTAGGTTGAATGCTGGTAGTGGAATCTCCTTAGGTGAGTCTCAAATCCGACGCCTCACGGAAGGCTTATCGATTTCGAGATTCGTTTTCGGCTGCTCAGCCTGCACAAGCCGAGGCTGTCCCTCACCTATTTCCACGAGTCTGCCCGATATGGGATTGAATTTGACCTTGGCTTCGGGCATTCCCTCGGCCTCAGTTCCCGATTCGGCGACTACGGTGATGCTTTGGCCACCGAGAAGCTTTTTCACTTGCCTTTCGTTTATAGGTACTCCTTTGTGGTTCGTAGGAAGCTCGGATAGCGGGACTCGGTGTTCTTGGGCAAGTACGCTATCTGTTCCACTCTGTGGATTCCTGAGGCGGACTCCTTGCTTGTAACTTATTGTGAACATGGACTCTGTTTTGTCAAGAAACTCCCTTCGCTTTCGGGCATCGCTCTCGAAGTACCAGTCGGCTATATTGGCCAGGCTCGTTTTGAGTTCCATCGCTTTGGCTATGGGAGAGATTGGCTGACTCATGATCCCGGAGATTTCCTTGATTTCTTCGGTGTACTCAACCCCGTTAGAGTCCGTGGCTTTTGACAAAGCCCTCTGGATTTCTTCGGTATATCCCGGCTTGGCAGTCAGGGACAGGGCTTTTGCCATATCTTCGATGGTAGGACTTAGAGTGGGGCCCGTAGAACTGATGCGTAATACGGGCCTTGCAGAGTCATCATGACGGTTCAAATGGAATAGATTGAACCCGAAGAAGTGCCTGGGTTGCCCTTTATCGCTCAACGATACATTTCTCACTTGAATCACCTCCCCTTTCATCAGGTCTTCGTGCACGGTTTTTTGCGCGAGAACTGTTCGGGCATCTATATTCCTCGAAAGGAAGTTTTCTGCCTGAAATAGGTCGATGTCCTGATAGCTTTGGGCTAAATCCTTCAAATCCTTTTCCGCTTTCATATAAGCCAGTCGTTTCGGTTCGATATTCTTTGGTCGTGCAATTTTAAATAAAAAATTAATAATATTAAATTTTAAATATTAATTTTATTTCAAAGTAAGCAATGATCTACTGAGTCTATGAAGATTTATCTGAGAGTAATCTGCGTCCTAATCGTCTCCACGCCGATTTTTGCGCAGATACCCATGCCAAAAGGTCTCCCTCCTGAAAAGGGATTAGAAACTAAGAGCATGAGTGATGAGAAAGACTGGAGAGTACAACCATCTGGAAATCGGTATCAACAGCAGAGTGAGCCAATGAAGAGGGCTTTCACATTCTTGGAAGATATTCCAAGTATCAGCCCGTTAGAGGCGGGAGAATCACCCCGGGTTTCTTCCCCTTTTGGGATAAGATTTCACCCTATCGACAGGGTTCTCAAACCTCACTTGGGCATTGACCTGGTATGCCGAAGAGGATTTCAATTTGTTTATGCCACGGCGAGCGGGCGGGTGACTTTTGCGGGAAACCGTGGCGGCTTGGGCTTGGCAATAGAAGTAAACCACGCTAGTGGCTACCGGACTGGTTATGGCCATTTGGGCACCATCTATGTCCAGGAAGACGACCAGGTAAGAATTGGTGAAGTATTGGGAGTAATGGGAAGTTCAGGTAAGGCGACCGGCATACATCTGCATTATACCGTCATTAAAAATGGTACTGTAGTGGACCCCCTACCCTATCTGACTTTATACGAGGATTTTATAAACAGAAAAGACGCCTTTCGGGCGTCTTTGAATGAAAATGAAGCTAAGTGATCTACTTAATTGTTGGCTCCCCGACCACTAATTGAACTAAGGGTTTGGTTCTGCTTTTTGATTTCTTCAAGTTTCGACATGGCCAGGTTTATGAGTTCTTCAGAATAATAAAGCTTATCGAAATCATAGCCATTTCTCTCGACCGCCCGCTTGAAAGCCATAATATTTGCGGCAGTTCCTTTGCCTTCTTTCAGTGCCCTGTATTGGATATAGCTTAGACCGTAGGGCTCCAGCAGCACCTTTTCGCTGGGCTTTTTCGACAGTTGATCCGCCTCTTCCGCAGTTAGCTCACCCCTCTCCCATTTGGCGGCAACGATAAGTTGTAGGCACAACGAGAAAACGAGTTTATTAAAGAAGGCCACGGCTTCCTGCTCGGTGTATATCTCGTCGAGTTTGCGATGAATTTCAGGACTGGAGGTCATAATCTTACGGGTGAATGTTTTGAGCGCTTCCGTCGGAGACGTCTCTGATGCTTTAATGTGCGTATAATAATTGGTCTAAAATTAGAATAAAATAATATAAAATGTCTATTTTCTTAAAAATATAATCAGTCGCTTTCTGCTTGAAACTCCTCATATTCAAGCCTAATAAGTTCTACTACTTCTTTTTTGATAGACTTATAATTATCTTCGAGCAACCGCGTTTTCCAAGTCTCCTTATCTTTTTCATCGTATTTCTCGCCCGGATAGTATTTGCTCACAAGCTTGGCTATATCCTTGATTATGGGCGGTTTGCCGTAAGTTTTCTTCATGCCATCCTGATCCACCCGCACAACCCCTTTGAAGGTTTTGAGCTTGATCTCTTCCCCAAAATTATCTGCAAACTGACCTACGAATTCACCTTGGGAAAGACCTGAAATCTTAGACGCTGGGATGACTTCATGCAGGGCGGTCGATAGCGTGACCGAAGTCTCCTCTTTACCAAAAGTGATGTTCTCCGACTCCTGTTGCGTTTTTCCAAAACGCCTTGACAACTTTTCAGCCGACTCGAACACTACCTGGCCAGAAAAAATATTGCCGGGCAAATTCATTATTACCTTGGATTCTCGCTCTCCATATCCCGATGCCAACTGCTCGAAATCTTGGAAGCCCAGCCAAGTCGCCACCTTATTGCTCCTGGCGGTAGCCATGAGGGAAGAAATGCCTTTCAGGAACATGGTAGGCAACTCATCCCAGAAAAGCGCGGACTTGAGTTTCCCCTGTTTGTTGACCAGTTTGGCCATTTTAGAGGTGTATAAGGAAAAGACAGCGCCGTACACCTCGTCTCGCTCGGGGTTATTGCCCGTGCAAAGAATCTTCGGATCGTCGGGGTTATTGATGTCGAGCGTAAAGTCATTGCCCGACATGATCCAGTACAAAGTGGGCGAAGAAAGCCTGGCCAGCGGGATGCGCACCGAGGCAATCTGCCCTTCAAGCTGCTCGGCCGCTCCGTGCTGCGCGGCGCTCGCGAAGGGACGCACGTAGGCTTCCAGTTGTGGATAGGAAGCCATGATGGTGAACATCTCCTTGTATTCCTTCTGACAGGCGAATTCCAGAATGTGGGGAAAGGTACAGACGTTTCGGAAGCGCCCGTACAAGTCCAACAGTTCGGGGTCACGCTGGGCTACTGGCTTTTTCACTTCCTCTGCGTAGAGCCTAGTGTACTTGATGGTCACCAGCTTCATGTACCAAATCACGGAAGTAAGAAAGTTAATGGCCGACTCCACAAAAAAATCGCCCTGCTTGTTTACCCAAGTCCGGTTCAGATTGAGCATGATCGTGGCCGCACTCTGATAGCCATCCAATATCTCCGTCATGCCGGATGGGACGAGGGGATTGCAACGGTGGGAATACTCGATATCGTCGAAATTAATCACGTAGAATTTGGGAACAATCAATTTTCCCTGGGCATTTCGCCCCCAAGCGGTAGGGTTTTCGTGGATGGTCTTCTGGTAGGCATTGTAAGCTTCTAGGGTAAGCGTTGGGTATTTGAAGTCATAGATGTAGGCTGTGTAACCCTTCCAGATACTTTGCCAAATTGCAGGTACCAGAATAGCGAATGATTTACCACTGCCTGGCGTCCCTAATATCATGTTCGACCGATAGGGGTTGATGATGTTTACCCAACCATCCCGCCACTTTTTATTATAGTAGTACAGAGTCTTGAAATGGATGGAGTCATCATTCTCCTTGAAATCTTCATTCTGAGGGAAGGTCTCATTCTCGTTATTGAAAATGTCGTTGTTGTTTTTGAAAAACATGATTCGGGAAGCATTCTGTCCCGCTTTTATGATCCAGAATATGGCGACGCAGTTGGAAAGCACGTAGATCACATCAGCGGTTTGGGACGAAAACAGAGAGTATCCGTATAAAAAGAAGATGTTCAGAAAATAAAGTGTCGTCCCCATGGAAGCGTACAGATATACTTGCTCCACTTTAATGCTGGGGTCGATCTTGCCCCGTGAGCCAATTGAATACAGCACGAGCAAAAAGAAGACCATAATCTTAGTGATGAGCGGATGTAAGAATAGGTCGTAACGATCATTGAGCCGGACTAATATCTGATTGAGAAGCGCGGTTGGACTCAATGACCCAAGGGAAGGTATGTTCTTGAACAGGTCATAGTTATACCAGTAGTGATGTAGGAAAACCAGCAGCAGCGCGATAGACAGCAGCAAGTCCACTCCTTTTGCCCTCCCCTCCTTCTCAGCGTTAGTAGCAGCCATTTGTGATAAATTATATAGATTGTTAATTTTCAAATCTATAATTTTATTTCAATCTTTGGAAATTATTTCATCGCTAACACCTAAATGATTTTAATCAGGATATGAGGTTGATTGATAAAAAATACGCTGCGTGGGTGATACTGTTGCTATTTACGACGACTAGCTGCCAGCAAAGTATGTGGACCAGAAGGCTGGCGGAAAACTACAGGCTATTGCAGTACAAAAGTGTATTAGAGGAGGTTGGCAATACTAGCCGTCTGGAGAATCAGCGCTTGGCGTATGAGATTCCCTCTACCTTCAGCTATGCGTATGGAAAGGGAATTTGGCCCTATTCAGGTGTCTCTCCTCAGGACTCCGTAGAAAGGTATCACACAGAAGGAAACGCAATTGTTCCCAGCCAGTTTTCAACTCCGAAAATTATTTCGGCTCAAGAACAGCAGAGGGCAATTGAAGAAGAGGCCAATGAGAAACTGTACAGAACACAATCCGACCCATCCTACTATGAGAACGCCAAGCGGGCATTCCAGGTGGAATACAAACGCCGGATGAGTGCGAAGGGCTTGAAATGACGTGAGCAAAGTCGCTAGACTACGGATTGCCCGCCCACCGTCTCTTGCTAGGATTCACCGATCTTTTGGTATTTGAATTCAAAACCATTATTGATGGTGATCACGCCTTGGTCAAAAAGCAGCGGAACGCTTCCCATTGGGGTAACAGCATAGTAGAAGCTTCCTTCCGCTTCGTATTTGAGGGGATAGGTCGTGCCGTTATTGTACCGCATGAACAGGCCGCCATCTTTTTCGGAAATTGTGAATGTCACAACTTTCGCATCCGGGGAGACCGGGCGACCTTCCTTTGGTATTCTTTTCCATGTTCCCAAGTACTCGGCGGTTCTATTATACTCGCCTTGCTCCGCACTCTCTTTGGAATCGCAGGAAAACAAAGTCATCATTACCAATAGGATAACGCTCAAATATTTAAATCGGACAGCCATAAATGGAGATCAGTTAGGGGGCGAAAGTTTAACTATTTGCAATTTATAAAGTATTTGACCCTCCAAGTATTGTTCTTGATGGGGCATTTTTAACTACCACCCCTCGATTTTGAAAGTGACACGGTGTCACTTTCAAAAATCATTCAAGCACGCTCAGAAGCTCATTGGCTTTCTCGATGAGTAGCTTCAAAGTGTCTTTCTTAGAGAGGTCTTCATTTAACAGACTTTTCAATCTCATTTGGAGTTTTGCAGCCTGGCTGTCTTCCGCTCGATAATCCTCCTTTACGAACTTAATTAATTCCGAGTCTGAATCTCCCTCCGCTTTTCCGCTGTCCTTCGCTGCAGCAGTAGCAGTCTCCGAAGCCACAACTCCCTGAATCAAGTCTGCAATTGTGCCGGATTTCTTTCGGTCGGCATCCTCTGGCTTTCCCTTCAATTCGTCCAGGCTTTTGAATGCTTTGGGCATTTTTTCAAGAACCGCGTTTAACTCATCCAGAGATTCAATGGGTTTAGCTGGTTTTTTCTTGGCGAGCGCTTTAACCGCTTCTCTGGGCAGTTGGGTTTGGCCCGAGAGAACCTCTTGTTTAAATTCAGGAGATAGCTCGTCCAGCCCCTTGGCAAAACCAGAATCCCTTTTGATGGTACGGGCACTGACGTTGTATTCCTCAGCCAGTTTTTCAGCCACGTTGACTTCTCGTCCAGATTTGTTTCCTTCTTTCATCTCATTATACCTCGACCCTCGCAAATAAGAGGATTGTTCGGGCGTCAGATTACGTCGACCCAACTGATAGTTGATCATGTAGTCCCGCACGGTTTCCATGTCAACAAAGCTTTCAATGTTGATCCGATAGTCGAGTCCGTGCTTCTGCGCGAGATCGTACCGATTGTGGCCATCGATCAGCACATATATTTTGGTGTCATCGGCAAATCCATCTAATAACTGGTTGGAAGCACTTTTTGAATCTAGGCCAGTTTTCACTACGGCCACAGTTGTTTCCCAGACGGTGAGGGGGTCTTTGATGCCATTGGCCAGCAGATTGGCCTCCAATTGCTCCTGCTCGTCCGCTTTGAGCGGCGGAATGAGACTCCGCAGTTCAGGAATTACAATCAGATTTGATTTGATGAAAATCTCCTGCTGAAACATGGGTATTTTCATGTCGGCAGTTTTTTCTTTCAGCTTGTCGAGAGGGCTAGTCTTGGCCATGATACTATTGAAGTTTTAAGAGTTCGGTTGCCAGGGCTTTGTACTGATTCCAGGGGGTCGAGGAGGGGTGACTGGTGAAAAGATCTTCTTTGGCCACTTGCGATTCCTTTACGGCCTTGGACTGACTGATAATGGTATCGAACACATGGATTCCCTGGAAAGAGTTTTTGATGTGTTCCATCATGTCTGCATGGAGATTCAGCCGTTTATCTATCATTGTGAAAACAAATCCCTTAATGTTAAGGCTTGGATTAGCGAAGGTGCGGATGTCGGATATGTGGTTCAGCAAGTTCGCGACGCCGTGATAAGCGGAGGCTTCCGCCTGAATGGGGACAATGCAATCGCTGGAAGCTACCAGTGAGCAAGTGGTGCAAATGCCAAGGCTCGGTGGACAGTCGATGAGGATGTAATCGTACTGATCCTTGATCGTGTTGAGTTTGATAGTCAGCCTTCGCTCGGAGCCAATGGAATTCATCAGATCGCCCTCGCGTGCCGCCATGCGAATATCGGAAGGTGCCAGGAAAAGGTTGTCGGCGATCGGAAGCACGGGAATCTCAGCATCGGACAGTAAGCTGTCGATGATCTGGATATCCGGCTCGTGGATATTGTAGCATTGGGAGAGGTTTCCCTGAGAGTCCATGTCGATCATAAGCACCCGCAGCCCGTATAGACTCAACGCCTTGGCCAGGTTTATGACCGTAGTGGTTTTCCCCACGCCTCCTTTGTGATTGACGATCGAGAGGACGTTGGCTGACTTCACCGCGTTGTCGAACTTGTCGGTATAGCCATACTGTCTGAGTACCTTTTCTATCGCCGACAAATGCTTTTTGGGAATATTGGTCGCATTGGCCAGTAGTGCCTTAGACAGCGTTTGCGGAGGAATACCCGCTTCCTTCTCCAGAGGCGGAATTTTGAGTCCGGGCCGAGAACGGATAAAATCGACGATCTTTTCCTGAGTGATCATTATGATAGATACGATTAACTCTAATTGTTTTCCTACAAATGTAATAAAGAGGTTTTTCTATCCAATTTAATTTTGAATTATTTTGCTGAAAGTGACACCGTGTCACTTTCAAAGTGCTTTTCCTGTCTGTTAGGGAGCTTTCTACATTTTATTTGATGATTTTACCTCACTTTGGGACTCAATCGCTTATCTAGTTGCGAATGCTCGGCTGTGGCGTTTTTAACTACGTTTTCAGAATACCCTATTTCTTCCTTTGATTTATTCTCGCCATTGATCCTTTGGATGAGATTTGCCTTTGAATACTGTCTTCCGAGTGAAGAGGCTTTGATTTTGGTTCCTGTCTTTTTGCAGACAAAGGAAATTCCATTTCCGATCTTGGATTTGAAGCCCACTTTTAATAAGCTGATTTTCAGCGTATGAAGATTATTACATTCGGGAATCAGGTCGTCGATATTTCTTCGCAGCCTCTCATGATGGGCCGTCATTTTAGAGACATAAGCCTCGTCCATTTTTAAAGCGTTCATTTGCTTTACTCGCTTTAGGTCATATTTGATTTCCATTTGCCGACAGAATCGGCCCATTTCTAGGTAGTTGTGGCTCGATTTGGCTGTATTCTTGCCACTTGTGGTGATCTTGTTGGCAATAATATGGATATGTTCATGCTCCTTGTCAATGTGCTTGAAAGCCAGCAATCCATTTTCTCCAAACCCAAAATCTTCGGCGAAGTCCATGACAATGCCCCGTAGTATGTCGTTGTCAGGTCTCTCGCCAGGCGGAAAAGAAATACTGACGTGGCAAACGGGCTTTTGCGTACGCGAATTCGAAGCGGCTACGCTTTTGAGTTCATCGGCTATGATATTTAGCGGCACTTTCTCACCGAACAAAAGGGCGTTGATATGCTGGTGATAGATCAATTCACCACGCACTTTCGTCGATTCGTTCTTTCTAAGAGCAGCGCGATCGTATTTGCAGTAGGAGAGAACTCCAAGGAAATTTTGGCCTGACTTCCCAATTTTACCGATCATGGCGCAGCTTCTTCAATTTATAAAGTTCCAGGAAGGGTTCCATAGCTTTTTTCAGTTCATCGACTTTATTCAACGCAATTTTCAAGCACTCTCTTTCAGCTTGGGCGGCAATTCCATCCTTCAAAGTCTTTTCTAGGTCTAATGCGAGTGAATTCAACTCCATGACCAGGCTCTGGCTATAGGTTATCTCATTCACCGTGTACACAGCGCGCTGAACCACCTCTCTCACATTCTCTGCCATGTGCTCGAAAGCTTCCGAGATAGGCGTCTGTGACGAAGTCTTTTTTGAAAGCAGTAATAAGCTGCCCGACAGTTTGAGGAGATTCGTAAGCTGCCGTTGGACACTCTCCTCCATAGGTTTACTCAGGGTGGCCGCCTCTCGGTTTAACAGCTTCTCCCGGCAAAATACTGAAAATCCGACTGTATGCCCTTCATACTCCTTTTTAAGACCCTTAATCTCCATTGGGGAAAGCATTAAGGTCACTTTACGACGCTTTTCTTCCTCCTCTAAGGGCGGCCTTCCCGGCTTTTTATGCTTTCCCATCTTTCAATATTGTATTCAAAATAAGTTCACAATGAGCCGAATGGCGAATTGACTCCCGGAGGGCAAGCGGTTTTCATCCTGGCTAAATACACCTTCGGTGAATTTAGACCGGGTGAAAACATAGCTTGCTAGAAGCAGGATCAAATATAAGGTATTATAAAATTAATATTTTATATAAGTTGTACTTTCAAGAACAGAACACAAATTGTACATGACTGTTATTCCGTACATCTGAAAGTAAATGATACCAGGCTCTGTTACCTAAGTGCTTGTGCTGGATGGATCATGTGTTAGCCCCGTGTTACTTCCGTGTTGACCACGTGTTGAAGAAGTGTTGATCGAAATTCTTTTAGAAAATTATTGATTTAATATTTTTAATTTAGAATTCAATCTATGATATTTGAGCCATAATTCAATCGCGGATGTCAGAAGAGGGATTTATAAAGGATGGTTTCCAAGACAGGCAGAGACTGATTTTCCTGATCGAAAATGATATGGTGAAAGGAAAATTTGAATTGCTCTACAAGCTCTTCCGACGTGAGGTGAAGGAACTGTCCTTACTAGGTGCATCCAAAGTGATTACTGCGAATCTGGGAATACGGGTTGGGATTCAAACCATGCGGACATTGAGGAGTAAGTGTCACGAGTTCGACAAAGTTAAGGGACAGCGATCGGAGCCAATACCCTTGTGCGCTATGCCCAGTCACAAAAGTGAAAGCGATAGCTGTCACAACGAGTACCATTCGATTGTGAAGGAAATGGATGAATTCAAACCGATGGACGTGTTTTCAGAGACTCTCATAAAATCCACTTCTCTCATAAAATGGGCGGGAAAAACTAACTCATAACCGATTATGGAACAGTCAGCGGTAACTAAGAAATTCAACTTTATCATCCAGGCCAAAGGCGGAGTAGGGAAGTCGTTTTTGACTTATCTCATTGCCGTCAAGCACGAGGAGGATGACAGCCGCACCTTCATCGACGTCGATAGTTCCACCAAAACTAGTACGGCTCAGTTGCGATTCTTGGCAGAAAAGGAACAGAGACTGGCGGAGATCGACCTTTTGGACAGCTACCGAAAGATAGCCCGAGACCGACTTTTCGACAGTATCCAGCAATTGTCGTCGCTGAATAACGAAGTATTCTATCTGGATTTTGGTGCGCCGGAATCGGAGCAGGTTCCTGCCCTCTTGACGATAGATTTGAATCAGGATGAACTCAAGCAGTTTGAGCAGTATCTGGGAGTGGAATTCCTGTTCCATGTAGTGGTTGCGGGCGGTACCGCTTATACTTCATGCGTCGATTATCTCATGAAAATTTATAAGGCCGTCGGAAATGTCTTTCCAATCATGGTCTGGATCAACACTAACACTTTTCAGAATTTTCCGCAGCAGCAGGAAGAATGCCTGGCGGTGGCAAAGAAGTGCCGGATGTCGGTTGAGCATTTCGGAGACATCGAACCTAACACCGACTTGGCCAGCAAAATCATCACTAACATTGAGAGAGGGGAGGGGAGTAGCGGAATTCTGGCGGCTGGCTGGTTCGCAAAGACCAAGATGGATAAACTGGTGAAAACCATAACCATTTAGCCATTGAAAACGACGCAAGAAATTACCAACGAGGTACTGCGCCGCATTAGCGGCCACTTCCAGCAAAAGTACGGCTTGGCCATGGACTCTCTGACTGCTGCTTTATTGAATGAAGTAAAAGAGAAGGAACTGCACGAAATTGAAAACCAAAAAGCGATGGCTGAAAAAATGGTGAGCGAGATAAAAAAGCTAAAAGCGGCCGTCAAACCCCTCGTGACAGAAAATCCCTGGGTAGCATTTACCTACGGCTTTGGCAAGCACGCCTGGGCCTGGACTGCGGTGGTGTTTCTGGGTATTGGCCTTCTATTGTACCACGGTAGGGAAACTACTAAGGTAGAATACCAGCGGGCACGGCTAGTGGTAGAGCGCTATCCAAATCTGCCGATGCTTGAACCTCTCATCAAATCAGCCAAGATTGTGAAAAAGGATCAAGGGGCTTTTTTAGAATTGGCTCCGGCAAAAGACCGGCTCCTTCTCGGCAGAAACTATACGGTTGACCCGATGGTGCGACTACCTGCAAATGCCCCAAAAATACTAATACCATTAAGTTTTAAATGATAAAACCTGCTGATTATCATGCTATTGTTAGTAATAAGTAACGGCGCATACATTCTTTTTTCGTTCGTCGCATTTATCGTTTACGCTTTCATCTACTTATCGTCCGTGGGCTTACTAAATGGACGGAAGGAGAATATGCAGACCCGTCCGGAGGTAGCTGGATACGAATCCCTTAGAAACGGTGATCAAAATATCGGAGAGGCGGATAGGGCCACAATTGAGAAATTAAATAATTCTGCTGATAAGAGTGAATCATCTTATGACTATGAGGCCACATTTTATGGCAGTCAACCCAGTCATGAGCCACCTGGAGACCCAACAGTATCTATGTCGGAGGATGGGGCAAATAACCAACAGGAGGCGTCTCCGCTTACGTCCTCGGAGGATGAAGACGAAAGTGACGAGGACGATGAATGGCCTACCTTGAAAAGACCCATCGAGTATAAAACAGATGATTCGAGGGACGACCTGACGCTAAGCAATGACATTGTTGGCGATCTGACCGCCGAGGAACTTGTCCACCTCACCAATATCCGCGCGACTACACTAAATGATGCCGAGCGGTATCCCGAATTAGTGGAGGAGTGCATGGCCGCTAACGACAAGGTCAATGAGTTCGCCCGTCAAACAGGAAGGAGCGTCGAGGAGATCATCTCGACACTGCTAAACTCTCGGGAAAAAGTGATTTTCAATGCATTTCCAATGATACAGTATGACCGTGCGGCGTGACTAAATAATTTCCATTCAATTCAAAAATAATAATTCCATGACCAAGCAACTACAAAAAATTTTCTCCATCGCATCAGCAATGCTTCTCTCTTTTGGTGTGGCTTTCGCTCAGAATCCCGGTATTCAGGCTGGCGCTCAGGCTATTCAACAGGCCTCTGCCGATCTTCAAGCTTACTTTGAACCTGTCACGACGCTGATTTACATCATTGCTGCTTTGGTGGGACTGTTTGGCGGATTCAGGATTTACTCGAAATGGCAGAATGGCGACCAGGACGTTCAAAAAAGCGCGATTGGCTGGGTTGGGGCTGTCCTGTTTCTGCTTTCAATTGCCGCCGTATTACAAGCTGTATTTTTTGCTTAATCGGAATCGTCTTCAAGCAAATAAACCACCTATCACATGATTACAAATACCATGTTTGTTAGCTTGTTATGCCAGGCGCAGCATTACCTGGGTGGGGGAGAAGGAGCCATTAACGGTTCCATCGTTGACCGATACATCACGGACCCCCTTTCCAACAATCTAGGCGTGTTTTCCAATTTTGTTTTTGCGGTATGCGGGATCATGGGGTTGTTGGGAGGGCTCAGGATTTACAGCATGGCCATGAATGGGGAGGAGGACGTCAAGCGTCATGCCTTCCGATGGCTGGGAGCGATCATAGCGCTCTTTGTCGTTGGCTACGCTTTACAGAGCATTGCTTCCGCACAGAAGCCAATGCAAGGCGATGCCAATGTCAAGATTTTCATGGAAAAGTAGTCAAACCCAGATATGGATATAACTGCCGCCTGGATCATCACGAAAATTATCGCCTTGTCGATCATTGCCGTATCGGGCCTCATCGCCGGAATGAGAATCTACCAGGGAATGCAGCGAGGTGAGGACTTCGAAGCGTCGGCCATCCGATGGCTGGTAGGGTTGGCCGGAGCATCCGCTCTGGTGTACGCTGTGGAGTCTTTCATCTACAACGATAGCGGCTCGTGGGCTAGTTCAGGATCCGCTCCCCATTTCCTGGCGCTGAGCTACGCTGCCGAAGCCCATCAGGCCGCATTATATCTGGGACTGGCCATGGCCATATTTTGCCTCATAAGGGTGTACAGTAAAATCCAGAAGGGCGATAACGACATCTACGAATATATGTTGAAGTGGTTCGGCTCGCTGATGTTCCTTTTTATGATGGGTTGGATAATCGATTCGATTTTAGGCTAAGACTTTCTGTCAAATATGAAAAAGTATTCCATTTACCGAGGGATCGACAATGAGATTGAGTTCAAGGGGCTGCGGGGAAGGTATTTCTATTACGCCGCTGGCGGTGCGGTAGGATTTATTATGACGACCCTGTTGCTCCACATACTGGGTGTTCCAGTTCTATTCAATATCGTATTTCTAGGCTTGGGCTTGGTGGCTTCCTATCTCATCCCAACGAGCTACAACAAATCGCACGGCCGCTGGGGATTTGATAAGCTGCCCGTGCGGAGCCTACAGCCGAAACATATCGTGAGGTACAGATTGATTAGGTCGATAGTCAAGAAGGAGATAATTATAAAGGGCAGATAATCATGAACAATCGGGTGAAAAAGTTTGAGGAGATATATCCCATTTTCAGAGTAGACGAAGAAACGGGGGTGATAATTTCAGTTAACTGCGATCTTACAATGGCTTTTGAAGTGGTGCATCCTGAAATATTCACCTCGTCTGACGGCGAGATAGACATTCTGACCGAATCCTATGTGAGCGCAATAAAAACGCTGCCCGTGGGCTACATCATGCACAAGCAGGATTGGTACGTCTCCCAGACCTACGAGGCAGACCTGAAAAGCCCCACGATCAAGAACGGAAATTTTGTGGCCTTTGATAATGAACTGCATTTTGCTGAACGCTCGTGCATAAAGCATAAGGCCTATATATTCATCACCAGGCCAAGTAGCGATATTAAATCTCGGTCTTCCAGGTCTTCCAAACACTCTTCTTTGCTGAAACGACACCTGGTGCCGAAAGATGTGCTTTTACCCGCGACATGGGAAATCTTTTTGGACTCTTGTGAGCAGTTCGAATACTTGTTGAATGGTTCTGGGAAAGCGAGTATTCGGCGATTGGAAATCGAAGAAATTGTCGGTGATGCTAATAAAACAGGTTTGCTTGAAAACTATACGAGCCTGAGTTTCGACGACCGGAGTCTGCATGAGGTGGAGACGGCCGTGGACGGATCTATTCAGATCGGCGGCAAAACCGCTTTCACTTACGTTATCTCTGAGTTGGGCGTATTTCCGCCAGTCGTGACCAATTCTGTCATTTATGAACCTTATTCGTCAGAACGGTACAGCATCCCGGTAAGCACGGGCGCGTTTTTAGGATTGGGGCTTCCCTTCAATCATATCTACAACCAGGTCATAATGATTGAAGACCGGGACGCCCTTTCAAAGAAACTGGTGGCGGAAATAAAACGGCATACCTCATTTTCGGAGTGGGAAAAAGGGAATCAGGTTTCGATGGGCTATAAGGATGAGTACTTATTGGAACTGGAAAAGAGCGCCAGGACAGCCGTCAAGGCACATTTCAGCGTCATGGTTTGGGATAAGGATCGCGAAACGGCGGAGGCTTTTCGCTCGAGCACGGCTTCGGCGCTTAGCAATATTGGTTTTGTCCCAAGGTTGGCCAGGCACGATGTCTCGACCTTGTACTGGTCATGCATTCCCGGCAACATCGGAGAGCTGGGCATAGACAATCTGCTTACTTCCTTTATCGAGGAAGCTGTTTGTCTTCTGGCCATTGAAACCAATTACAACGATGCCCCTTTTTCAAAGTCGGGAATCAGAATGACAGATCGTTTTGGCAATCCCAAAATGGTCGATCTCTTTGATGAGCCTTTAAAAAATGGATCAATTTCCAATCGGAACACGTTTATCGTCGGCCCCTCCGGTTCTGGCAAGTCCTTCTTTACCAATAATATGGTGTATTATATGCTTACTGCCGGGATGCACGTGAGCATTGTGGACGTTGGCCACAGCTACCGTAGATTGTGCGACGTCATGGGGGGAAGATACGTAACCTACGAAAAGGAGAATCCGATCAGCTTTAACCCATTCTACTTCAAAGACGCGAGCCCCCAGGAAGAAGATGAGGATGCTTTGGCTGAGCTACTGCTCTCTTTATGGAAATCGGATAATGAAACGGTGACAAACGCTGAGCTTACGACAATACGGGACATTGTCCATAACTACTACCTCATCCTACGAAACGACAGGAACAAATCAAACCGGATGTTTCCCTGCTTCGACACCTTTTATGATTTCACGAAGCAAACCTACCCGGAAATATTTTCTGCAAACGGGGGACGAGAGGGACGAGAGTTCGACTTGACCAATTTTCTGTACTGCCTGAAACCCTACTATCGGGATGGCCAATACGGGTTCCTGCTGAATTCACGCTCTAATATTGACCTTATGGATCTGCCCTTTGTCATCTATGAACTGGACAACATAAAAGACCATCCGGTACTGTTTCCGGTCACGACGATTATGATTATGAACACCTACGTCAGGAAGCTATTCAATGTGAAGGGGGTGATTAAGGCACTCATTATTGAGGAGGCATGGAAAGCGCTTACGAAGGAGAAATTCGCCAATTTTCTCAGATGGGCATCTAAGACGGTTCGGAAGCACGACGGGGCCTTGATCGTCGTGACCCAAGAACTCGACGACCTGGTAGGTAATGAAGTAGTGAAAGACGCCATCATCAATAACTCCGATGTGAAGGTGCTGCTAGATCAGAAAAACTACGAAAACCGGTTTTCTGAGATCGAGGGTCTTTTGGGACTTAGCCCCAAGCAGTCCGCTATTGTCCAGAGCGTGAATCGCTCGCTGGATCACAAACGCCCACCCTACCGGGAAGCCTGTGTCATGCTTAAGGATTTGACTAAGGTATACGGAATCGAAGTTTCCCCAACTGCCTATGCGGCTTTCACAACCAAGAAAAGTGAGGTCGAGCAGATTCAGAAACTGGCAGAGACTGTCTATAAGGGAAATACGGAAAAGGCGATCAGGGCGTGGAGCAAAGGGGAGCGCGCGGAACATTTCGCAGTCTACTGATCCAATAGCTGGTTTTGAAAGTGACACGGTGTCACTTTGGTCCTAAGGCAATTGGACTTAAAAATAGGATAAACGTCAGATTTCAAAGCTCATTTAGTATGAAAACAAACCGCCTAAACCTCGTTTTTCTGCTCTTTTTCTCATTACTGGGAGCGTACAAAAGCTTCGCCCAGATGGTGACCTATGATCCTATCCACACGACGGTAACCACCATCATCAAGTTTTTTCAAGAGCCTTCCTTTGGTCAGCTCGTGGGAAACGTGAAGAAGCTGGTGCAAATCTCCAAGTTCATTCGCCAGGTGGGTAGGGGAGTCGATCTTGCCAAAGAAGCCAGTACCACTCTTTCCTTGGTAAACAACTATGGTCGGGTGATGGCCGCTGACAAGCACATTCTATCCACCGAGTACAGCGTCATATCAAAAGACTTCGTGGCTTTTGGTAAAGAAGTAGCCGCCATCACGACCGACCTGGCGGAAGTAGTGCAGCAGAAAAACTCCACCATGGACGATGGTTCTCGACTGCGTGGGGTAAATGAAGCTTCAGACAAGTTGAAACGGCTGAACGGTGAAATACGCCGATACGTAGGACGGATCAACTACATTTCACAGCGAAGGTCTTTCGGCGTAGAAGACAAAGCGGCTACGGCTCGCTTGTACAATATCGCCGCCGATGTTAGTCGCAACGGTGGAAGTAGCTTTTCCGGCGTGGACGAGTTCCCCGGCTACACCTACGGCAATGAATACGATAATGAGGAAGTCGATTTTGACGTCGAGCGGAAGATGGCGCAGGAATCCGCCATGATCCAGCAGCAGCTTTATCAGGAATACAACACAAAGGTGCAGATAGCTGAATTGGAAGCCGAATCCCTTGCCAGCTTACAAATTCCCAAGACAACCCAAACGGGATTTTTTAGTATAAAGATGAAGGAAGGCGCTTGCCCAATGATCCCCCAGCTTACGCCGCAGAACACTTTTTTTGCCACCACCATGCATTATGATTCTGCGAGCGGGGCCACTTTCACCAGCCATTACGAGGATCGGGGAAAGAATGCGTTCGATAAAGCGCTCAAAGACTGGGAGTACCAAATGGAGGAGGTTTGCGGTCCTCTATGGGAGGCTTACGAAAAGAGGATTGATATGCAGAGAAGCAAGATTATCCAGGAGACAGTGGCACTGCTCAAAGATCAGTATATCAGGGAGATGAATGAAAAACTGGATGCGGCTAATGCCGCCATTACCGAAAAATACAAGGGTCAATCCACCACCAAACCAAAACCACAATGAGCATCTTGTCCATCCTGGCCTTCGGTAGTGCTGACCTGTTAAAGGTCATTGATTCCATGTACGCCAAGGAAATCGCCGATAACACCTACAACAGCGGGATAGGCGTGGAGCTTATGAACGCTTCACGAGCCATCGCGGGTATTGCAGGGCTGTTCTACATTGCATCGAAAATATCCGGTCAAATCATTAGAAATGAGGGAATAAACTTCATTCCGCTGTTACGTCCCTTTGCGCTCATGATTCTGATCGGACTCGTTCCTCAAATCACGACGCTCATCGATACTACCTTCCAGAAAGTGGCGGTGGCTGCCCAGGCAGACAATGAATCAGTCAAGAGCAGGGTGGCCATGCTACAAAAAAAACGCGAAGAAGCCGTGAAGAAAAAGTGGAAAGAAATTGAGGACAACGACGATGCCTACGCAATGGAGTTTGGTGAACCGGGCGACGATATGTTTGCAGTCGTGACCAAGTCATTCAACGTTGCGATCGGTAAAATGTCGGATGACTTCAAATCCGCCATGTATGATTTTACTCAGTCTATGCTTTCACTCCTAGGTGATATTGCCTATATCGTTCTGTACCTGATTTCGGCGATTTACCGGATCATACTCAGGATAATAGCGCCCCTGGCAATTGCCTTTGCGATTTTCGACGGCCTGAGCAACAATGTTTTGGAGTGGTTTGGTAAATATGTGAACTATGCCCTACTGCCGATGGTAGCGGGTATTTATCAGAATATCGCGGTAACGCTCAACATGGGCTTTCTGGACGAAATGATGTCCTCTGGGGACATGTCTAGCACCTTGCCTTCGCAGGATCCCTTTGCGTTTGGACTGGTATATACAGGCGTTCTAATCATCCTCCTTGTTCTTTATATGCAGATACCCTCCATCACGAATATGATTATGGTGGTAGGTGGATCATCGGGTATGATTCAGGGGCTAACGGGCAAGGTCGCTTCAAGTACTAATACCGCAGGTAGGTTTGGTAGTAAGCGTATGTCTGGCGGAACGATGGCTACTTCCGTACTAGGTACTTCCGGTCCAATAGGCTCTATGATTAAGGACACGGCAAGCAGCCGAATGGGTGGGGGAGGAGGGGGGCCTTCTCGCGCCGGAGGTTTCTCCTCGGCGGCCAGAGGGCCATCTCGTGGTTTTTCAAATAACTCAAAGAATAGTACTTAATGGGAAGAAAATCAATTTACGAGAGCTACATGAGAATTCAATTGGAAGCGATCGTGATATCGGTGCTTTCATTGACCATGACAATCTGCTGTGTGCTTTTGTGTTATAAACAATTCAATGAAAAGACCAGTGTGACCTATATTCACAATCATGGGGTTACGCTCCAAGTTTTTGACGACACAAAAAATCAAAAGGCACTTTTAGAATAAGAAAATGAAGGAATTACTTGATTTGGAAAAAGGACACCAGCGCGCCAGGATGCTCGTCATTACCGTCGTGGTTGGCTGTTTACTTACCTGCATCATTTCGGTGGTGATGGCCTACAAGCACTCCGCTGATGCCTCGAAAAGGATTTTTGTCATCAACCGAGGAGTTGCCTTGGAAGCATTCAGCGCTAATGTGATGGAGAACAGACCGGCGGAAGCCGTATTCCACGTGACCCGTTTCCACGAGCTGTTTTTTACTAATCCACCCGATGCCCGCTCCATTGAAGCAAACTACGTAAAAGCCTCCTTCCTGGCTGATGAGTCCGTGAAAATGACCTTTGAGCGATTAAAAGAGGACTCTTTTTACCAAAAGCTAATCCAGACCAACACTAACCAGAAAGTAGTGATAGAAGACGTAGAGGTTGATATGAAGAAGTACCCTTACAAAGTACGAACCGTATTCAAAGTCATTCAGGAACGGGCGACCAACAAAAGCACGCGACTATTGGCTTCCGAAGCGTCACTGGTGGATGTCACCCGATCCGAGGTGAACCCTCAGGGGTTCTTGCTCAGGAATTTTCGGATCACGCAGCGTAGTGATGCTAAGGAAGAAACCATAAGGTAATCATCATGAGAACTGACAGGCAACGAAGAAAGTCGAATAGAAGTGAATCCAAGCTTTCGGGATACGAACTAGGAGCAGGAATCAGGAAGACAGTAGAAGAAAAGGCTCAATCGACTGGAAACGCCCTGAACTCTCTACAGCATAGGATTGGGATCCGAACTACTTCCGTATTGATCGGTCTCGTCTGGTTAGCTGCTTTCTACTACTTCGCCCATTTACTGTTACCATTCATTTGAATAAAATATGGATAAGACCACAGAGATTAAAGCTGAGAAAGCCAAGCAGCTTTCAAAGCCCTCCAAGCACGTTTTCATGGTTTTGTTACCAATACCTATCCTCATCGCCATAGGGATTATGGGCAATATCCAGGGATGGATTGGAAAACCAAAAGTAGGGACGAGCGATGACCTTGGGCTGGCCATGACAGTGCCCGACGCAAAGGTCAAGGATTTGGAAAAAGACAAGAAGTACGGGAATTACTCGGTAGAAACTCCACTGAATGATGTCAACGGGTTGGGCATTTCCTTCGACGATAATTCCAACATTAATTCCAAGATGCTGAACGGAGATGCTGGGTCCTCTACGGGAATCGCTTCCAATAATGACAAGTCAGTGAACGACCTTGCTGCGGAAATGGGGGCCAATGCAAAAAATGGAACCTTCACAACATCGAACGAAGTGAAACTGAGTAGTCAGCAAAAAAAGAACCGTGCGTGGGAGAAAAGCGTCGAGCAACAGCGGGGTTTTAATCGAAATGTCAATAGTACGGTTGACGCGATGTATCGTAATCCCTCACTCAACACAGAGGATCAGCTGGGCCAGGGGAGAATGAGTACAGAGGAAAAACAGCGAATCATGGCAAATGAGAAACTTCTCGATCTTCTTGACAAACAGATTCAGCAACAAGGGCAGTCGGGTGTCGGCACGTTAATCGCCCCAGCGAGGACAAACGTTATACACCGTAGTAATTCAACGACAAAAAGGCAAAGCTACGATGTCGAACCCTACCAAGGTCCTGCTGTGGGTACTAATGGCAGGGAAGGTGGTAATTCTTTTTACGGACTCAATAGACGTAAGTTAAAAAATACGCGACCAACGAAAACAAGTGGTTCGATCCGGGCGGTCGTTCACGGCGACGGGGATGGAATTACTGTTACCAATGGTTCGTCGGTGGTAATCCGTATGCAGGATGAAACAGTCATAGGTATCGAAGGCGAACCGCTCGTGCTTCCAAAGAATACCCTAGTGTATGGTGTTTCGCGAATTGACGGTGATCGTATAGATATAACCGTTAGACAAATTCGTATGGACAACTTTATCTACAATGTTCAGATGGAGGCCTATGACCTCGATGGCCGGAAAGGCCTGTATGTCCCGGATATGAAGCTGAAGCAGAGAACAAATAGCTCAATTGTACAGGGTTCGACCCAGTTGGCCAGCCCTGGGTTCATCGTGGGCGGTACCGTTGGACAACAGGTTGGTGGTCAGTTGGCATCACAGGGGGTCGGGATGGCGCTCAATGCAGGGAAGAATATCCTGACTAGGAAATCGCAGCAACCAAAGGCTCTGATAAAGCCCAACTATCAGATATTATTAAGGTCTGGAACGATAACTCCATCGTCAGAAATAAATGAAAGTGAAGATGACATTTAAATCAGTTAAAATGGATCAATATACGCTTACTATCAAGTCTTTAACCTTGACATGGATATTTTTAATAATGACGAAGGCTACAGTCGCCCAGACTCAGGCAAATGATTCCATCGTTCCCAATAGCGCTATTCGGTCAGCAAGCTATTTGAGACCGATTGAGATAGAGCCGCACCCATTCATTCTCCCTATCGCCAAGGCATCGGTGCGTGGAAGCTATCCCGTCGAACTTTCCTACAGCAAGACAACACATATTATTTTTCCGTCCAAAATTCAGGATTTCGATGCTGGAAGCGACGTGGTGATCGCCACCGTGCCGGAAAAGTTAATGAATGTACTTCGTGTGAAGTCAGATGCAAAGGGCTTTCCGGGAGAAACCAATATGACAGTGTTCACCGAAGACGGCGGTCTTTTTAGTTTTTTGATAAGGTACAATGACAACCCGGCGGTCTTTAACATCAACATATCCAATAACATAGTGGCCGATGATAACGCCACCCAGTCGATGGGCATAGGTCAGAGCTCTAATAACTCACCGAACGTG
>Ga0105045_10000513_pt1 | contig 28566 bp, 25 predicted proteins | sample MAT02_FD_78089 | JGI IMG/M metagenome (GOLD analysis project Ga0105045, IMG submission 78089) | Freshwater microbial communities from Lake Fryxell liftoff mats and glacier meltwater in Antarctica - MAT-02 (megahit assembly) | ecosystem: Environmental > Aquatic > Freshwater > Ice > Liftoff... | reverse complement strand
GATTCTCATCAGCGCCGCAGAGAACCAGGCCGCTGGCCATGCTTGGCCCTTCGATGGATTCCTGCAAAAACCGATTGACGGCCACGCCTTGGCTCGCCTTATCGGTTCCCGAACGTAGGTCCGCGGTACCGTGCGGCGCAGGCACAGCAAGACCCTGAGGCTCAGGTGCCGCAGAAGGTCTGATACGCGGCGGTCAGCTGGGCCGACGCCGGTTGGGCATAACGTGCCCATGCAGCGTCCTCGATAAACGGCCGCTTCAGCGCGGCCAACAAGTGCTCGAAGGGCGCCAGGTTGTTGTTGTCGGACGCCGCAGCCAAAGCCTCTTCCACCCGGTGGTTGCGCGGGATCAGCCAGGGGCTCACCGCTCGCATGCCTGCCGCGCGATCGACGCCGGCCGCGCTGCGGCCGACATCTTCTTGCGCGCAGCGCGCCTGCCAACGTACCAGCCATGCATCTGCCGCGGTCGGCTTGGCTAATTGCGCACGCAAGGGATTGGCATCACCCACTGCTGCGTCGGCCAGGTGGCGCCAGGCGAGCGTGAAATCGGCGCCCTGCTGTTCTAGCAGCGTTAGCCAGTCGGCACCCAGTGCGGCATCGGCTTCATCGTCCTGTGCCTGAACCAGGCCCAGCTTGGCCATCAAGCCCCGGTGGAAGGCCCTGCTGTACAGCCCAGGAAACTCGTCGATCACCGCGCTCACTTGGGCTACGGCGGCTTGCAGGGCAGCCTCGTTGTCGGACGTGGCGCCCGATTCCAATGCAATCAGCGGCAGCAGGGTTTCGGCCAGACGGGCCAGGTTCCAGCGTGCGATGGCAGGCTGGTTGCCATAGGCATAGCGCCCGCTAAGGTCGATGCTGCTAAACACGGTGGCCGGGTTGTAGACCTCCAGGAATGCGCAGGGGCCGTAGTCAATGGTTTCGCCTGAGATTGTCATATTGTCGGTGTTCATCACGCCGTGGATGAAGCCCAGGTGCATCCACTGGGCGATGAGCCGTGCCTGTCGCCCGGCTACTGTGCGCAAAAGTGCTGTGCTGCGGCCGGGCATACCGGACAAGTCAGGGTCATGCCGGGCGATGGCGTAGTCAACCAGCTGGCGCAGCTTGTCCAACTGGCCTTTTGCTGCAAAGTACTGGAAGGTGCCCACCCGCAGGTGGCTGGCCGCCACGCGGGTGAGCACCGCTCCGGGCAGCGGGCGGTCACGCGGCACGGTCTCACCGGTGGCCACCACTGCCAGCGCGCGCGTGCTGGGCACGCCCAGGGCATGCATTGCCTCGCCGATCAACACCTCGCGCAGCATCGGGCCTACGGTGGCTTTGCCGTCGCCCCCGCGAGAGAACGGCGTTCGGCCCGAGCCCTTAAAGGCGATGTCGCGACGCTTTCCCAGGGTGTCGATCACCTCGCCAAGCAGTAGCGCGCGGCCATCTCCCAGCTGCGGCGAGAATCGGCCGAACTGGTGGCCGGCATAGGCTTGGGCCAGCGGCTCGGCGCCATCGGGCACGGCATTGCCAGCCCACAGCGCTGCGGCCTCGGCTCCGGCCACGGCGGCCAGCTCCAGGCCCAGCTCGGTTGCCAGCGCCTGGTTCAGGTACAACAGCCTCGGTGCAGGCGCCAGCGCGGGGTGCCAAGGGGCGTAGAAGCCCGGCAGTTCGCGTGCGTAGGTGTTGTCGAAGGCGATGGTGGGCATTCGGAGCCTGGTGGGTGCTTGGGAACGAGCGTGCCCTGCTCACGCAGACGGTGTCGTGCAGCGGGCTATCGATGCCAACGACAATCGCCACGTTCTGGAATTCATCAGCGACCTTGGCTTGGATGTCGTCGAGCGGCTCACCGAACGTGTCGATGCGCACCATGAAGGCATGGAGTCCGTGCTGGGTGCGCGCGGGAGCTCGCAACTGAAGGAGCTGCTCGGGACTTTTCTCGTGGCCCAGCGGGTCGACAACTGACTCCACCGCGTTGCCGAATCCATTATCGGTGCATGCTCGAAAAGTCCTGAATCATCAAACGCTCCACGCGCTCGCCACGGACCACGTGACGATGGAGGATTTCCTCGATGTCGGCGTCGTTCTCGTAGCTATACCAGACGCCCTCCGGGTAGATCACCATCGCCGGCCCGTGTTCACACAGGTTCAGGCAACCCGACAGGTTGATGCGGATACGGCGCTGTGCAGCAGTCACCATCGTCCGCCGGCACATGTAGTCGGCCAGCGCTTGCGCCCCTTTGCTGGCGCAGCAACCGCGCCGGTGCGTGGTGGGGCGCTGATTTATGCAACAAAAAACGTGCACCTCGTAAGCGGGCTCGGGGTCGTCTGGCAATCGACGTTGAGGAATGTTCATGTGGCCTTCAGGTTGGCGGGGGTTGTGGTTCGGTGTCAGAGAGCAAGTCCGCCGCCACCCGCCCGCCGATCAGGTGCTCCGCGATGATCTGGTCCATGTCGGCTGGGGTCACGCCCCAGTATCAGGCTCCTTCGGGTTGAACGCATATCGCCGGCCCGCTGCCGTAGACGCCCAGGCAATCGGCGCGCGTCGGCTTGACGCGCAACGGCCCGTCGAGCAGCAGCCCGGCCTGGATCAGCTTCCGGCCCAGCACCCCCAGCGCTGCGGCGCTGATGCCGTCGGCCACGCACCGGCGGCCAACGCAGACGAGTAGGTGGCGTTTGTACTGCACGAGGCGGGGCTGAGGCGTCCGGCCCACGGTGAGTTGCAACTCAGAAACTCGCGCGCACGCTGGCGAGGGGGTGCGCGGTTCGAGCGGGTGCACGATCCGGCCGTTGAAGCCTGCGCCGCAGTTGCAGCCTGGGCCTTCGGCGCGTGTGCATGAGGTGCCCCAGTACTCGACGTCGTTGGCCTTGCGGTCGAACAGGTTGAGCACGTTCAGCGAGGCCTGCGAGTGCTGGTTGAACCGGTAGCCGAGCTTCAGGTTGGCGGTCAGAAATGGGGTGGACTTCTGCGCACCCCATTCTTCCAGCGGGTAGGCACAGACGCAGCGGAGCCGCAGCCCGGCGAACCAACGGGCTTGGGCGTCGGCCGACACGCCCAGCGATGGCGACAGCGGATCGAAGTCGGCCACATGAGTGCCGCCGCTCTGCTCCAGCACGAAGCGCGCCCGCGAGACTGCCAGGTCGGCATCGACCGTCAGCCGTCTATTGGCCCAAGGGCTGGATGCGTTCATGCGGATACATCGGTATGAGAAAATGAGTCAAGCCGCAGCGAGGCTGCGCCGCCACAGCAAGGCGATGACAAAAGCAGCCCCGATGCTGGCAGTGACGATGCCCACCGGCAGCTCTTGCGGTGCCATCACGGTGCGTGCCAACAGGTCGCTGCCAAGCATCAATAGCGCGCCCAGCAAGGCGCAGGCAGGTACCAGCGCCGCGTGCAGCAAGCCGGCCGAGCGCCGCATGAGGTGCGGCACCATCAGCCCCACAAAGCCGATGACGCCCGTCAACGCCACGCAACAGGCCGTGGCCAGGGCGGTGACGATGAGCACTTGCTTGCGCAGGCGCCGCGGCGCCACACCCAGGCTGTGCGCGACCTCGTCACCGGCCAGCAAGGCGTCCAGTGCGCGGTGCCGCGCTGCCACGAAGACAGCCAGCCCGAGACAGCCGGCCAACGCCAGTGGCAGGTTGTCCCAGCGCGCCAGACCCAGGCCGCCCAGGGACCAGAACAGCACCGAATGCGCTGCCCGCTGGTCGCCGGCAAACACCAGCACATGCGTCAGCGCGCCGAACAGGAAAGACATCGCCAGTCCCGCGAGCACGATGCGCTCTGCACCTTGCCCTGCGCTGCGCTGCGCCAGCAGCAGCACGCCGCCCGCTGCCACCATGCCACCGGCAAAAGCCGCCAGTGGCAAGGTCCAGACGCCGAAGCGCTCGCCGGTGAGCGAGATCACCGCCACGGCGCCGGCCGCAGCCCCGGACGACAGGCCAAACAGAAAGGGGTCGGCCAAGTCGTTGCGTGTGGCCGTCTGCAGCAGCGCGCCGGCCATCGCCAGGCTGGCGCCCACCAGCACGGCCAGAAGCACGCGCGGCAGCCGCAGGTCGACCAGGATGGTGCGGCTCGCCTGGTCGGCCAGGCTGAGGCTGGAAGCGTCGCCGAAGTTGATCAGATCTGCCCAGACGCTGCCGACGTCGATGCGGGTACCGCCCAAGCTCAAGCCCAGCACCAGCAGCAGCGGAAGGCCCGCAGCAAGCGCGGCATGCACATGCCAACGCTTCATGGCGCGGCGGCGCGCAGTGCGGCGGCAAGCTTCTCGACCGCGCCGATGTTGGCCGGCCCCGGCGTGAGCTCGGCATAGCGCAAGGTGATGAAACGCTGGCGCTTCACGGCTTCGGTATGGCGCATGGCCGGGTGCGCTTGCAGCGTGGCCATCAGGCGGGCCGGGCCTTGTCCGTCCTGGTAGTCCAGCAGGATCAGAAACTGCGGGTTGCGCATGGCAACCGCTTCCCAGGAGCTGTGGGCCCAGCTGGTGGGCATGTCGTCCATGATGTTGCGGCCACCTGCCGCTTCGATCAGCGCCGTGGGCATGGCGGCAGCGCCGGCGGTGAAGGGCTTGTCGTCACCCGAGTCGTAGACAAAAACGCGCAGCGGCATCGCCTTGGGCGCTGCGCCCGAGGCCGGCGGCGGCGCCAGCGTCTGCAGTCTTTGGCGCCACTGTGCCACCAGGCGTTCGGCGCGAGGGCGCTGGCCGAACACGGTACCCAGCCGCAGGACGTCGCCGTAGAGCAGCTCCATCGTCGCGCGCGGGCGCGGCTGGCCGGCGTGCACGCAACTCTCGGTCAGCACCAGGGTCGGGATGCCGTATCGCGCCAGCGTGGACGGCGTCACATCGCCACCTGGCTTCATGCCGTAGTACCAGCCTGCGAAGAACAGATCGGGCCGCGCTGCCAGCAGGTTTTCCAGCGACGGGTACTTGGGCGCCAGCTCGGGAATGGAGCCGAGTGCGGCCTTGAAGGGGGCGTCGGTCTTGTACCAACCCGTGATGCCGGTGACGCCTGCGATCTGGGCCTGCAGGCCCAGCGCCAGCGCCATCTCGGTCATGTTCAGATCGTGGATCACCGCGCGCTGCGGCGCTGCGTTGATGCGCAGCGCCTCGCCGCAGTTGTCCACCGTGACCGGAAAGGCCGCAGCGCAGCTGGCCAAGGCGACCCCGGCGATCAGCAGCAAGGCCCCACGCCAACGACCGTGCGCAGTCAAGCCGCGAGCCTTTCGAAGACCCACAGCTCGCGCCTGTCCAGTGGGTGATGGGGACGCACCAAGGCCATGCCGAAAACCTGTGCCACCAGCGGCGCCGTCAGCGTCTCATCGGGCGTGCCCTGAGCCACCACCTGACCCTTATTGAGCACCACCACATGGTCGGCAAAGCCGGCCACCAGCGACAGTTCGTGCAGTGCCGCCACCACCGTGATGTCCAGCCCGCGCACGAGGTCCAGCAACTCGACGCGCGCGCGCAAGTCCAGGTGGTTGGTCGGTTCGTCCAGCAGCAACAGTGCAGGCTCTTGCGCCAGCGCCCGCGCCAGGTGGGCACGCTGGCGCTCTCCGCCCGACAAAGTATGCAAGCCGCGCTGGCCCGCCTGCAGCAGCCCGCACAGCGAGAGCGCGTGCGCCACCACCTCGCGGTGCCGTGCGCCAGGGCAGCGCCCTTGGTGCGGCACGCGGCCCAGCCCCACATAATCGCCCACGTTCAAGCGCAGGTCGACTTGCTCCGTCTGGCCCACGGTGGCCACGGAATGCCCATGCCCATGCCCATGCCCATGCTCACGCCCATGTGCAGCGGCATCCCGGCCCACCCCCTCCTGACCCACCCGCACGCAGCCCGCAGTCGGACGCAAGCGGCCGCTGATCACCCCGAGCAGGCTGCTCTTGCCCGCACCGTTGGGCCCGACGATGGCGCAGCGCTGGCCTGTCGCAACGGCCAAATCAATGCCCTGCAGCAAGGCCACGCCCTGCGGCGTCTTCAGACCCACACCTTGCAGCAGAACGGATGCACAGCCCATGGCGGCTTAAAACCTCAGGTTCAAGGCCAGCTCTGCACTGCGCGGCGCGCCCAGCAGCACCTGGTCGGGATAGAACGGATCGCTCCACACCGCGTAGGTCCGATCAGCCAGGTTGCGGACGCGCAGGCTCAGTTGGGTGCGCGGCTGCAACTGCACGGACACCGAGGCGTCAGCCACGGTGTAGGCGGCCAGCTTCACGGTGTTGGCATCGCTGTGGAATCGCTCACCGACCCGGCGCAGTGAAGCCGACGCTTCCACCGGCCATGCGCCGCCGAAGCGGTAGCTCGCCCCGGCGTTGGCCACGAGCTTGGGGGCGTTGGGCGGCGTGTTGCCGCTGAAGGAGCCGCCGCCCACGCTGTAGTTCTCGTAGCGCGTGCGGTTGATCGCCAGGTTGCCCCACCAGCGCCAGGCTTGGGCGGTGCGCACTGAAGCCGACAGCTCGACGCCACGCGATGCCTGCTGTCCGGCCAGCGCTAAAGCTTGCCCGCCTTGTGCGGCGTAAACGTTGCTGCGAACGATGTCGTACAGCGCCAGCGTCCACTCCCCCCGTTCTGCCCAGAAGCTTTGCTTGGCGCCCACTTCCACGGTGCGTGTGCTCGTCAATTCCAGCGCCTGGTTGGCACGCAGCAGGAACAGGTTGTTGGCGGCCACATCGGCGGCCGTTGCGTATTGGCCGTAAAGGGTGAACTCAGGCGCCAGATTCCAGGTCAAGCCGATCCGCCCCGTGGTGGGCCGCCAGGTCTTGCTGAAGGGGAAGCCGGTGCGCTGCACCCCGGCGGCATTGGCCGAACTGCGGTCCAAGGCAATCGACTCGTGCCGAAGGCCCGCGATCAAGGCCACGCCCTGGGCCAGCGTCAGGCGGTCTTCCAGCGCCAGCGCCAAATTTGTGATGGCTGCGGACTGGCGCTGCGTGGTCAGCAAGCCGTAGCTGCCACGCTGCGGGTTCACCAGGTCGACGCTGTCACCCGGAAAGTTGGCGGCACCCGGCCGAATGAACTCGGTCTTGTTCCATTCGAGCGCCGCCACCCAGCGGTTGCGCAGGCCCGCAACGGCACCGTCCCATTGCACTTCGCTCTTGTTGCCCATCGTGGTCTGGTCGTGCGCCACGTAAAAGCGCTCACGATCCACCAAGCCGGTGCCGCCGTTGAAAGCGGCGATCTCATTGTTGAACCATTCGCGGTCGGCTGCGTAGCGATAGAACTGCGTTCGCAAGCCGAATGCAGCGTTGGGTTGCCAGTCGGCACCGACGCGCAGCCACTGTTCGTCTGCGGTGTTGCGGTTGTCGAGCACGTTGTAGTTGGTGCGCAAAGTGCGAGGGTCGATCGTGACCGCACCGAGGTTGCTGCCGTTGAAGCCCGAGACATAGCTGCCAGACACCGCGCCGCCCTGGGGCTGGATGCCCAGCGCTGCGGCCGACACCAGCGGCGTGCCCCAGTACGCACTGGCGTCGTCCTTCTTGTACTCCACGGCAGTAAATAGCTTCAGGCCAGGCTGGGCATGCCAGTCCAGCCCGGCCGAGAGATGCCAGTTTTCGTGGCCCGTGTCGTCGATGAAGCCCTTGCCCGCCGAACGATTCAGGTCGAAGCGGTAGTCCAGGGTCTCCACTGCCGTGGTGCCGCCCGAGCCGAAACCGCTGCGCACGGCGCCAAAGTAGCCCGCGGACAAGTTGACCTCATGCTGCGGCTTGCCGCGCTGCGGCTGCCGGGTGACAAAGTTCACCGCGCCGCCCGATGCCCCTTCGCCCGACATCAGCGACGCCGAGCCCTTGAGGAACTCGATGCGTTCCAGGTTGCCGATGTCCATCACGCGCGAGGTCATGTTGGGCGGGCCGATCTTCAGTCCGTTATACAGCGTGTTGATCTGGCTGTTGGCGAAGCCACGCATCGAAAAGTTGCTCGGCTCGGCAGGGAAGTCGCCCGCCGTCACGCCCGTAGCGGCGATGGCCGCCTCCGACACGCTGCGCACGCCGCGCTCACGCAGCAGGCTTTGTGGAAGCACTTCGATGGATGCAGGGGTTTCGCGCACCGACAAGCCCAGCCGCGAAGCCGAGCCGGCCGGTTGCGCCAGTGCCGGCACCTCGCGTTCGCCCACGATGGTCACGTCCGACAGAGTCGTCTTGGCGGGCTCGGCCGGTGTGGCAGACTGGGCCGGTGCCGCGCCGCCAAGTTCGACCGCGCCGAGCTGCTTCATATCGACATCCGGCGGGGTGCTGCCGGAAGCCAGCAGGCGCCGAAAGTGATTCTGTCCCAGCGCCAAATCTACGAATCGCGCCGGCAGGCTGCGCACGTAGTCGATGTAAGCCAAGCCGGTGACGGCAAAGCCGCTGTCCTCGGCCCTGCACGAGCCCTTGCCATATTGCACCGTGCTATCCCGTTCTGGTAACAAAAAGTCCAAATCGGTGTAGCCCTTGCCGTGCGCATGCGAGAGAGTGTTCACCGGCATGCCGTTGACGAATGAGGCGAAATCGCTACCGTGGTCGAGGTTGCAGCCGCGCAAGAAGTACTGGTTGGCCTTGCGGTCGCCCGAGTGCTGGGTCCCCGTCATCCAGGGCGACGATTCGAGCACTTCGGCGGCGCGCAGCAGCGGCCGCGTCGCCAACTGCTTCACGGTGATCGCGCTTTCGGTTGCCGAATCGGCGGCGCCCACCAGATCCGCCGAACGCGTCTCGGTAACAACCACCCGTTCAAGTGACGCTGCCGGAGCATCTTGCGCCATCGCGGCTGGCGCGGCGCATCCCAGCAGCACGGCCTGCGACCAATGTGCAGGCCAGCGCGGTATGCACGACCAACTCAGACCGCCGGGGTCGCGCGGCCGCCAGCGTTGCAGCTTCATGGAGTGCCGCATTGGAATCAGCCTCGCAGCATGCACACTGCACTAGTACCGTTGTGGTCGAAGACGGTCTTCTCGACATCAAGCTCATTCACAACACCGTCCTCGACAACCATCGCATAGCGCTCAGAGCGATCATTGCAGACCGAAGCACCGAGAGCCGCCACCATGCCGATCGCCTTGGTGGGCGAGGCGTCTGTGTCGGACAGCATCGTCACCTTTGCTGTAGCGCCGTGCTCCTTGCCCCAGGCATCCATTACGAATGGGTCGTTCACCGAAATGCAAGCGATCTCGTCGAACCCGGCTGCCTTCAGCTTCGCGAAGTTCTGAACACAACCCGGCAGGTGGCTCGCCGAGAACACCGGCATGTACGCGCCTGGCAGCCCGAACACGGCCACCTTGCGGCCCTCAAACAAAGAGCCGGTGACGAAATCCTGAATGCCGCTGATGTTGATGGCTTTGAACTCGCCCGTGGGCAGGGCCTGGCCGGTCTGGATCGACATGGTGAGTTCTTCGAGAGGTGGGGACAGGAAGGGAATTCAAATCGCGCCGTGTATCGGCTGGTCGCGCAGCGGCTTGTGCGAAAGCCAGGCCCACAGCAATTCGGTTTCCATGTCGGGGCACCGCAGGTATTGGGCGGTCAACGGGCGACGCAGGCGCTCAGGCCGGCAGCGAGCATGTCGCGGTCGAGGTCGCGGCCGATCACCACGTACTCGGTGCGGCGGAGTTCGTCGCCAGTCCAGGCGTGGAAGCGGGCCATCGTCGTCAGCATTCGCACACTCTGGAACACCACGCGTTCGTTAAAGCCAAGGGCGTTGAACACGCCCTTGGTGCGCAAGAAGCGGTCGCCCTCGCGTTGCAGAAGAGGCGACATCCACGACACAAAGCGGTTCATGTCGATCGGGCGTTCCTCGCGAAGCACGATCGAGGTGATCGCAGGGTCGTGCTCATGCTCGTGTTCGGTCAGGAAGTCAGGATCGACCTGAAGCTTCGCGTCGAGCTGGAAGGCATTGACGCCGAGGATCAGGTCGAGATCAACAATGCTGTTGGCGCTGCGATGCAAGCGCGCCAGCGGGTTCAGCAGGCGCACCCGGCGCTCGACGCGCTGCAATTGCTCTTCGCTCGCCAGATCGGTCTTGTTGACGAGAATGATGTCGGCGAACGCCACCTGCTCCTGCGCCTCAACGCTCTGCTCCAAATTCTTCTCGATGTTCACCGCATCGACGACAGTGACGAACGCATCGAGCCGGGTGTCGGCGCGCACCGCCTCATCGACAAAGAAGGTCGAGGCCACTGGCGCAGGGTCAGCGAGGCCCGTGGTCTCGATCAGGATCGCGTCGAGATCGCCGGCGCGCTGGCGCAGCTTGGCTATCGTTTCGATGAGGTCACCGCGCACGGTGCAGCAGAGGCAGCCATTGTTGAACTCGATCAGTTGCTCTTCGCCGTCCTGCTCGATCAACTGGCCATCGATGCCGACTTCGCCGAACTCGTTGACGATTACCGCCACCTTGCGACCCTGTTGGCCGGTCAGGATATGGTTCAGCAAGGTGGTCTTGCCCGAGCCGAGGTAACCGGTGATCACGGTGACGGGGATCTTTTGGGCGGTGGTGGTGGTTGTCATGTTGAGTGTCCTCGGCTTCAATGTGCGACCAGTCTCACCAGGGCCTGGCCGGTGTGGCCGGTGAAAGCGTCGGCGTGGTCGGCGATCAGGTAGTTGCGGGCGCCAAAGATGCGGCGCACGTAGCTGTCGGCCTGGCGGTCAAGCGTCAGGCAGAAGGTGCGCATGCCGCGCCCCGCGGCGCAGGTCACGGCGTGGCGCGCGTCTTCAACGAGGTAGTCGACCTCGACCACGTCGATGTCCGATGGCTCGCCATCGGTGAGTATCAGGATCACCTTGTGGTCGGCCTCCTGGCCCGCCAGCGCCTCGGTGGCGTGGCGCAACGCTGCGCCCATGCGGGTGGACAAGCCGGCTTCGAGCGCGGCGAGCCGTGCCTGCGGTGCGGCGCCGAAAGGTTCGTCGAAATCCTTGATGCGCTGGTAGTGCACCTCGTGCCGGCCGCTCGAGGCGAAGCCATGCACCGCGATGCGGTCGCGGGAGCTGTCGAGCGATTGCGCGACGAGGCGGGCGGCGCGCTTCTCAATCTCCATCACGGTGGTGAAGCTGCCCGGCACGAAGCGCCCGGTCGAAACCGATAAATCCATCAGCAACACAACGGCGGTAGCGCGATGGCGGCGGCCGTGGCGCCGGAAGATGCGGCCATCGGGTGGAAGCCGTGCGCGTTGTTGCACAGCGCAGTCCACGGCGGCGCTGAGGTCGAGCTCGTCGCCTTCTGCCAGCCGGTTCAGGCGGATTGAGCGGTCGGGCGTGCGATCGAGCCCGCGAACCTTCACGCGCCGCGCAGCGTGCTGCGCCATGCGGCGCTCACCCACGTGCGTAGCAGCCGGGCCGCTTTCGATCACGGTAGCCCAGTGCTCGCGCATCGCCTCGAGATAGTGATCCCATTCGGGGTAGCGGGTGCGGCGGCGGGTGTCGACGTCGACCGGCAGCAGATCGGGCGGCAGCTCGTCGCGCGGCCGGAATTCATAGTCCTCCTTCGGCGCGCTGGCGTTGTCGTCCACCGGCAGCGCGGCGTTCATGTTCCACAGCAGCGTGTTGTCGTCGCGGTAGGGCGGCTGCGGCCGGTAGTGCAGCGGCAGCGGCAGGCGCATCTTCTCGATGTCGATCGCGAGCTGCCGGCCGATCGCTTCGAAGGCGGTTACCTGGTGCAGGTCGTCGGCCGCAGCGGCTTCAAACAACGCCCGGCCTTTGAGCACCCACGCATTGGAGTCGGTGACCGCAGGGTCGTGCAGCGCGCGGGCTAGGCGCGCCGCGAGGCCGGAAAACTCGAAACCTGCGCTTTCGCGCGTGGCAGTGTGGAAGCCGCCCCACAAGCTGTGCAGGCCCGGAAAGTCCTGCAGCATTAGTCGCTCGACGCGGGCGTCTTCGATCAGTGCGATCGTCGCCAACAGCATCGGCCGCCGGCTGCCGGCCAGCCGGGCCAATGGCGAATGCAGCAGGTGTGCCGCGGCGTGCGCAGCAGCGGCGCGGTACAGCTCGTCGCGCTGCGCGCTGGCGCAGCGGCGCGGAAAGCGGATCGCATCGTCAGTGATGCTCACCGCCGGTGGCGACACGCCGACGGCGTGTGGCTCATGCAGGTCCACCACACGCGTAGCAAGGCCGAAGCCGGCGAGATAGTGCTGCAGGCCCTCGCGCCGCGCAAGGAGGTGCCTGCTGTCGTCATCGGCGACGTTGTCGGCGAAGACCAGAGGGTCGTGGGTCTCGAAGAAATGACGCCGCGCGCCGGCGTTGTCGCAGTGGCGCTGCAGGCCGTGCAGTGCCCACTGGCGCAAGATCACTGGGTCTGCCAGCGCAGCTGGCAGTGTATCGAGACGCTCGGCCAGGGCGCGCGCAGCGTCCGGCGCTTCGGCGGCGACCAGTGCCAGCAGATCGATCAGCACGGCCAGGGCGGAGGCGTCGTTCAACTCGCGCTCCAGCACGGGCAGCACTATGCGCATCGCTGCGCCAGTGTCGCGGTCGATTGCGTACAGGGCGTCGAGCCGAGCGCTGATCATGGCCGTGGCCCGAACTGCGCTTCGACGAACCCGTCGAGCGCAGTCAGCAGATCGGCGTCGTCGGTGAGCGGCGTCGTCATCGCGAGTGCACACGCGTCGTGCGGCGCGATGCCTTCGGCCATCAGGCTGCCGGCATGCACCAGCATGCGGGTTGAGATGCCTTCGTCCAGCCCGCGGCCGCGCAGTGCGCGCGACTGCTCTGCGATCTTCACCAGCCGCGCCGCCCGCTCGGGTGCGATGCCGCTTTCGTGCACCACCACCTCGGTCTCGGTGCCGGCGGGCGGGAAGTCGAAGGCGATCGCGCCGAAGCGTTGCCGCGTAGACGGCTTCATGTCTTTGGCCACACTTTGGTAGCCGGGGTTGTACGACACGACGAGGCGGAAGTCGGGGTGCGCCCTTACCACCTCGCCGCGCTTGTCCAGCGGCAGCATGCGGCGGTCGTCGGTCAGCGGGTGGATCACTACGGTGGTGTCCTGGCGCGCCTCTACGATCTCGTCGAGGTAGCAGATAGCGCCATGGCGCACCGCCACCGTCAACGGGCCGTCGTGCCAGACGGTGCCCTGGGCGTCGAGCAAGTAGCGGCCGACGAGGTCGGACGCGGTCATGTCTTCGTTGCACGCCATCGTGATCAGCGGCCGTTGCAGGCGCCACGCCATGTACTCGATGAAGCGCGTCTTGCCGCAGCCCGTCGGGCCCTTCAGAATCATCGGCAGTCCGCGTGCGAACGCGGCAGAGAACAGCGCCACCTCGTTGCCGGCGGCACGGTAATAGGGCTCGTGATCGATCAGGTAAGGGTGCAGCAGCGGGTCCATCGTGGCCTCGGGTACAGTTTAAAAGATCGATGCGGAGCGGCCCTGTGGCGAACCGCCCCCACCAGTCATGCGTCGGCGACGATCAGGCGTGTGCTTTCGCCAACTTCTTCGCGTCTCCGCCCGGCGTCTTGACCACTGTCTTGGTCATCATCGCGATGCCCTCTTCCATGATCACCTTGCGGTTCGGCGGCGGCAACTTGTCGCCGCGCAGCTGGTCGTACGGCACGACGACCCAGCACGCACAACCCCAGATGCACTCGCCGGCCATGCCTTCGAAGCGAATCGCCGGCTCCGACAGCATCGGGCCGATGTCGATCAGCCAGGCGTGCTCGAGCAGCTTCGACTCCCAGTCGAGCGTGTCGTAGTTCTTCTGGCTGGCCCAGAAGCCGGTCAAGTCCGTCTTTGCCACGCCGGGCAGCATGATGTTGGCGTAGGCGGTCAGCGCGTCGAAGAATTCGTGGTTTGAAGTCTGGTACGTCGAGTCACCCTCCAGCAGATACTGCTTGTTTATCAGGTCCTTGAAGCCCTTGCTGATGAGGTCGAAGCCCATGTCACGCGAGGCGTGCACATGCACTTCGGCGTAGTCGGTCTTGAAGCCGTCCTTTAGGCCGCTGTACTTGGGCATGAAATCGATCCACTGCGCCAGCACAGCGTCCCACTTCGAGCCGGCCTCACCCGGCAGCACCTGCACGCCGGGATGGGTCAGCTTGGCGACGTCGAACAGCGTCCAGTTGCGCGACTTGGCCGACAGCGTCTCGTGTGGCGCACCGGTGAAACCGGCCGGGCGCAGCGCGCGGAACAGCACGCGACCATGTTCGAGCACTGCGAAGCGCATGAACGAGTCGGCCACGAAGCGGTTCGTCACCATCTGCTTGAAACCCTGGCGCACTTCCTTCTCGCCGGTGGTGGTGTAAGCGGTCAGGCGCTCCCAACTCTGCTCGGGGTTGACGACGAAGAAGCCGCCGGTGAACGGGCTGCGGTACAGGTCGCCCCAGACGGCGGTCACACCGCCGTTCTTATCGTCGTCGAGCATGCAGTCCAACTCGTTCATTGTCGTGTACATCCCCGGACTGTTGTGATATGCGCCGTCGCCGTTGTGCGAGAGCTGGCCGACGCCGATTACCGGGATGCGGCGACCGAGCTTGACATTCGACAGGTGGCGCGCCAGATCGACCATCATGCCGCTGCCGGTGCCGCCCGCCATGCTGAAGCAGACCAACACCATCGACGGCAGCGTCGCCTTTTCGACCTGGTCGACAAACTTGCGCAGCGCCACGTCCATCGGCCGCTCGCCAGCGTAGTAAGCGTTGGCGTAGATGCCCTTCGCGACGATGCGCGGAATATGCTCACCGGCCTTCGGCAGCGTGTATTTGTGCGGCACGTACGACTCGAAATTCGGATTCCAGTAGTACCTCGGATATTCGAGCTTGAGGAACTCGCGCGTGCGGTTCAGGCCTTCGAAGAACTCGGCCCTTTCAGGCACTGCCAGCGCGATCGCCTGAAACTGAAAGCGGTCACCGGGGATGCCGCGTGATTCGAGCCGCTTCTTGAACGAATTGGCATAGTCGATGCACACACCCATGTCTTGGTCGCCAATGTCGACGACCAGAACAGCGAGAGTGGCGCGCGGGTCGGCCAGCAGGTCTTCGGCCTCGCCTGTGCGAAGCAGCGCCTCGATGTAGGCCATGCCAGTGCGGCCGATGCCGATCGCGTGAAGGCAGTGCGGCGACTGCACGCCGGTGGCGCTGTGGTACATGGAAGATGTCATGGTGGCGACTCCGTTCAATGGTGGGCAGGGTTGCAGGTGGAAAACATCGGTGGTCCGATGGCGGTGAAAGGCGCGATCTCGTTCACTGACATGTTCAGCAGCGGATCGTGAAGGTCTCGGTCTGGTCGAGGATGCCGAGGTGGCGCAGGATGTGGGCGACCGAGGTAGCTCGCTCGTTGGCCACGTAAAGCATGTAGTCCTCGACGAAGAGGCCGGGGTCGCGGGAGATGGTTCCATCCTCGATCAGGGCGACGCCCTTTTCGAGGTTGACACGGTGCAGCTTGGCCTGCCAGATCGGCGACTCGATGTGGATCGCGATTTCGTCCACATGCGATATGCGCAGGAACTTGCCGCCGGCGACGGTCGGCACGTTAAAGCCTTCGCCGTAGCGCTGCTTGACTTCGGTCCAATCGAGTGGCATCGGGCTTCTCCTTCGGGACAGGTGGCGGCGGCGCGATCAGGCGGATTTGGCGAGCGACTCGGCGGGCGCAGCGCCGACCACGTCCATCGGGCGGTCACCGCGCACATCGGCCATTGGCACCGCGATCCATTGCCGGCTCGCGCCGATGCCGGCACCGGCCATGCCCTCAATTTGCGTCGAGGGCTCGCACAGCTGCAGACCGTGTTCGAGCAGCAGGGCGTGGGCCATTAGCCGGGCCTTCGGCGGGGCGGATTCATATGCTTCACGCGCGGCGTTGAACCAGTTCAGTTCGGTCTTCGCGACCCGCGGCAAGGTGAATTGGACCGAGCCGGAACGACCGCCTTCGACCGCGCAGGTCGCAGCCTCGGGTGCGAAGTGGGTGTCGAGGGCTGCGGCCAGCGCCTCAGTGCCGGCATCGGCAAGCGCGGCCACCCGCATCTCGATGAATTCCGGGCGATAGTTGGGCGCGATGCCGAGCTGGGCCGGCAGTGCGGGACTGATGGTCACCGGAGTACCCGAGGCATCGGCAAAGGCGCAGACGTGAAGCCACTTCGACCCCCACGGCGTGCGCGCAGCCGAGTGCTGAGTCGAAGGCGCGGCGACCCAGTTCAGCAGCCGCATCAACTCCCAAAGGTTGGCGCCGCGGCGCAAGGTCAGCAGCGCCGCGAGTTCTTCGTCGATGCGCCGGTGGGTCGCGGCCAGATCGTGCGTCGCCTGCCATGTCGGCTCTTGCGGCACCAGCAAGAAGCCGGCGGTGAACGGGTTCTTGTAGAGATCGCCGCACGATTGCACGACGCCGCGGTTCTTGTCCTCGTCGCCGAGGCAGTCGAGCTCGTTCAAGGCCGGGTACAAATTGGCGCCGGTGTGCGCCGAAGCATCGCCTTCGCACGGCGCGATGCCTATGCCAGTGACCAGCACGCGCCGCCCGAACTGGCTGTTCGACAGATGCCGCGCCAGATCAACCGCCATGCCGCTGCCGGTGCCGCCGCCAAGGCCGAAGACGATGCATACAACTACATCGCCGTGCGTCTTCTCGACGCTGTTCGAAAAACGCCGCAAGGCCTTGTAGAGCGGCCGCTCCGCATCGTAATACGCTTGACCGTAAACCGCCTTTGCCACCGCCCGCGGGATCGACTCGCCAGACTTTGGCATCGGCTCGTCGGCACTCAGCCAGGGCTCGTAGTCGGGGTTCCAGTGGTACATCGGGTACTCGAGCTTCATGAAGTCGCGATAGCGCTCCAGCGAGTCGTGCAAATCCACATTGCTGGGCATCGGCAGCGTCAACGATTCGAGATGGGTGCGATCGGCGGGCAGGTGGGCGGCGAGGTCGATCGCGCTGCCGTTGTTGTGGGTTTCGCCGCCAAAGTTGATGTCGAGCGTCAGCGCGGTCAACCGCGATCCCGGTGCGGCAAGCAGATCGTCAGGCGCGTCGCGCAGCACCTGGCTGATCACCGCCGCGCCAGCGCCGCCGATGCCGATCAAGTGAAGGCCATATGGCAGGCTCGTGGTGTCGGCGATGCGGTGGATGCCGCGGCGCAGCGCGTCGAGCTTGCGTTGCTGGAGCTTGGCCTCGGTGGTGCCGATGGCCGGCGTTGGGCGCCCGCGCATCAGATCGATTCCCGCTGTCGTCGTCATCTTTTCCTTTCCTGTTTGACGAGGGGCGCGGCCCTCCCGAACTCGAAACAAAAAAGGCCCATCCACGGCGGCGAGCCGTTGATGAGCCTTTGATGCTCTCTCTTGTCTGAGGCGATGCTGCCGCTGCAAGAAGAATTGGTCTAACTGCTATTAAGTAGACGCGACTGCAGAATCGCTGTCAAGAGTTTTCCCAAGGAAATCGTGCTCGTGCGTTGTGCTCGGTCGCCGCAGCGCCGGAGTCAGGGCACCATGCAACTTTCCAACGCGGCCCGCAGCACGGCTTCGGGCAGGTTGTAGCCGATGAACACGAGCTTCGATTCGCACCATTCGCCAGCGCCCAACCGGCGGCCAGCGTCCGAGCTCATCAAACTGTGAACGCCTTGCAAGGCATGGATCGAAGCCTGCAGAGGCGAAAGTGCTCTTGTAGCGCAGCATGGCGGGGCCATGCGCAGCGCGCGAGCCGCGGAGTGAGGCTGGCAGCCGGTCGGCGTCGAAAATTCCGTCGGTGCGGAACGCGAAGGCGCGAATCGGATCGTCGTGCTCGTAGGTTTCCTTGCCGAAAAGCCGGGTGCTATCTCGCGCGCTTGAGCGAGAAGCCGGCCACATCGAGCAGATCGGTGATCGGATTGGCATCGGAATGCACCGGCCGGATCGGTGCCAACGGGGTCATGCGGCTCAGTCGCTACGGAAGGCACTTGCGCTGCAGAGAGTTCACCACACCGGATTTGCTAAGCAGGATGATCGCGCCGATGCTCTCTCCGTAGCGTCGGCACAGGGTGCGGCTCAGCAGCGTCGTCTTGTCAGCGCCCACAGTGCCGACGACGTTGGTCACCGGCACCGTGGGCGCTTTTGCTTGGCTCGGGACCTGCAGTGCTACGGTACTCATCTGGCGTGCGCGGCACCGCCCGCGAAGAAGGCGCAGTGCCGAACCGCGAGTTTTTCGCGCGCGGCCAGGCCGCTGGCGGCGAGTAGGCGCTTCGCGGGCAGCACCCGCGCCAGCAGCGCCGGGTTGTCGTTCACGCTAGGTCCTTGTAGTTGTCGAAGATGTCGATGCACAAGGTGTTCGCGGCCGGAGCCGCCGGTTAAAAAGCGCGCCACTACTTCGGCCGCCAAGCGGCTCGAGGCGCCGGTGGCCAACACCACCAGGCCGATGTCGGGTGTAAGCAGCATCAGGGGCATCCATTGCGCAACTGCGCGATTCGCGCGTCGAACTCATCGCGCGACACGAAGCCGCGCTTGATCAGGGCATCCTCGAACGTGAATATCCAGTGCTCGCAATACGAGGATTTGAGGTGGTGCGCCGGGACGATACTTCTGATCGCGTGGCGAACTCGTCCACGGCGTAGCCTGCGAAGACGTAGGTCGAGGCGAAGTGCGCAATCGCGCGGCTCCACCACTTTTCGTGGACCACCGATACGTTGTCTTCGCGCTGCACCGGGCCGAGACCGTGCATGCCGCCGAGGTCATCTATGCCGTTCTTTTATCAGGTCTCCTCAGACGAGTAGGCGCCTGCCTAACGCCGTTCATCGAATCGTGTGTCACCAGCGCGGCGCGTTGCTCGTCGCTGAAGGCCTCGGTGCCCAGCGGGCGCTCGTGCAGGACCAAGTAGTGCAGCTCATCGATGGTGTCCCAGGTGCCGACCTCCACGGTCTCGAGCAGTTCGCAGCCGAACTCCATCAGTACGCCGTAGGGATCGCTGACGACGAGGGCCCGGCTCGGCACCGATTTCCATCAGACCGTCAGCAGTCTCAGCGTGGGCCACGGGTAGCAAGAGCACAGCGTGCAGACGACGTGTTGCACATTCGGGGTGTTCACTGCGTCAAAGGCAGCTTGGCATGCGATTCGCTCTACCCTGTAGAAACCAAGTTAGAAACGACCAGCTGTGACGATGAGGCCCGCCATAAAGAAGGACCCCCTGATCAACCTGTACTGAATCTTGGACGCGATGCAAAGAAGCACTGCGCCGAATGCAGCGCATGTCGTGGACTGCTTCATCGCGATCGGCGATGAACCGATGCTGCCCGGCACCCAGGAAATCGTCAATCACATCCGCAGAGGGTTGGAGCAGCAACGAGCGGCTGCCGACGTGCCAACCGACCGAGTGATCGGCGGCTCGCGTCGAAGCCCGCTGGCTGCGCTGAGCGTGCACCAAATGATGCAGACACTGTCGGCCGATGTACCGGCCGCGGGTTTTGCTCGGCTGGCCGAGGCCGCCCACGGCATCGGCGTCTGATCAGGCCTGCTCGAGCAGGCGGGCGCCAGCGTCCAGCTTGTCGAAGTTGGCCTTCGAGGCTGGGTACGCGGCGAGGTCCTTCTTCGCCGCGCCCGGCAGGATGACGTTACCGTAGGCGGTGAGCACGTCGAAGAACTCGTGGCGGTACGACACGTAGCCGGCGCCACCGTTCGTCAGGTAGGTCGAGCTGACCACGTCCTTCAGCGCGGCCTCGATCATGTCGGCCTGCATGTCGCGCGAGGCGTGCACATGGACTTCGGCATTCGCCGTCTTGAAGCCTTCGGCCAGACCCGCGTATTTCGGCACGAAGCCTATCCACTGCTGGATTACCGCGTCCCACTTCGAGCCAGCTTCGCCCGGCAGCACCTGGACGCCGGGGTGGGTGAGCTTCGCCACGTCAAACAGTGTGCACTTTCCCGGGCTCTTCTGCAGCGCTCGCAACAGGTGTGCCGAGCCGTCGCTCATCGCGAAGCGCATGAACGAGTCGGCGACGAACCGGTTCGTCACCATCTGCTTGAAACGCTGACGTACCTCGCGCAGGCCCGTGCTGGTGTAAGCCGACAGGCGCTGCCAGCTTTGCTCCGAGGAAACGATGAAGAAGCCGCCGCCGAAGGGGCTGGGCGCGGAGGCCAACGCGGCGTCGACAGCTTCGATGGCCTGGTACTGCGAGGCGCTGTTGAAGTAGTCGCCATCGCCGCTGTGGCTGAGTTGGCCGATACCCACCACCGTCACGGCTGCAGGAAGCAAGGCTTGGAGCTTCTGCGCCAGGTCGACGGCCATCCCGCTGCCGGTGCCGCCGGCCAAACCGAAAGCGATGAACACGGTCGATGGCTGCTCAGCCTTTTTCACATGGTCGGCAAAGCACTGCAGCGCCACGGTCAGTGGGGCCTCGGCGTCTTCGGTGGCGAGCTTGAAGATGGCCTTCGCAATGGCGCGTGGGATATGCTCGCCGGTCTTCGGCAGCAGCGTGCCCTTCGGCAGCTTGCCAAGCTTCGCCGGCTCGGGCACGGCCAGCTCCAGCGCTTCGTACCGGAAGCGGTCTGTGGGAATGCCGCGCGACTTGAGCCGTGTGTTCATCGAGCGTGCGTAGTCGCCAGGCACCTGGATGTCGTCGTCTCCGATGTCGATCATCAAGGCGGCGAAGCTCGTGCCCGGCGTCGCCAGTTGGTCTTCGATCTCGCCGGTGCGGATCAGCGCTTCGATGTACGCCGCACCGGTCCGGCCGATGCCGACTGCGTGAATATTGTGGGGTACGGTGGCCATGAAGATCTCCTCGTTTGGTGAAGCCCGAGTGCGGGCGGGATCGGGGCGAATGGGTGACGCAGGGCGCGGCGTTGGCGCGTCAGCGCGTCAGCCGCAGCACCATCGCTGGCAGGATGCGTGGCAGGCTCTCAATACGATCCAGCACGCGCACGTTGGTGCTGCCAAAGATGCCGCGCACGTAAGCGTCTGCGGCGGGGTCGAGCGTCACGCAGAAAACGGTGACGCCGCAGCGGCCGGCTTCGAGCACTGCACGGCGCGCGTCCTCGATCAGGTATCGGCGATCGTGAATGTCGATATCGTGCGGCTCGCCGTCGGTCACGAACAGCAGCAGCCGCTTGTGGCGCACCTGAAGCGCCAGCCGCTGGGTGGCGTGTCGCAGGGCGGCGCCCATGCGCGTCGACCAGCGACTCGTCACGCCTGCCAGCCGGGCCAGCGCGGCGTCATCGAGCGCTTCGTCGAAACCCAGCGCGTGCGAGTAGCGCACCTCATGGCGGCCGTTCGAGCAAAAGGCGTCGATGGCGCAGCGGTCGCCAGCCTGAGTCAGCGTCAGGGTCGTTAGCAGCGCCGCTTCGCGCGCGAGGTCGAGCACGCTGCATCCGGTGTGCGACGGCACGGGGTCGGCGGTGGAGACGGAGCCGTCGAGCAGCACCAGCGCCGCCACGTCGCGCTCGCGGCGGGCCGTGCGCTGATACACCTTCTGTCCCGGCGGGTGGCAGCTGCGGCGGTCGATAGCCGAGCGCACGGCCGCGTCGAGGTCGAGCGCGTCACCATGCGGCTGCGCGCGCAGCCACACCCGTTCGCGCAGGCGGCCGGCGCGCAGCACGCGCTTCAGCCGCAGCAGCAGCGTGCGGTGCCGGTCAATGACTTGTTGCAGCGGCTGCGGGTCGGCCAGCGGTGGCCGCTCTTCGACGACGGTGCACCAAGCGCTGCGGTAGTCGCCGACCAGGCGGTCCCATTCGGGGTACTGCCACTTCGCCAACGCTGACTGCTCATTACTGCGGTCGCCGCCCGCCATCGGGCGCGGCCCGGGCGAGGCCTTGCCGTCGCTGTCATCAGCGCGAGGGTCGAGGTCGGCATCGGTGTCGGGCGGCTGTGGCGCCTCATCGGCTACGGGCTGTATCTGGGCCTGGGCATCGTCGGGCGGCAGCCACAGCCAAGCGTTGTCGTCGCGGTAAGCGGGCTCTACGACGTAGTCGCGGTAGTTGAACTGCAGCCGCATCTGGCCGATGTCGTTGCCCAGCAGAGAGGCCATCTCGCGCAGCGTAACCGGTGCCAGGCGCTTCGGATCGCGGCCGCCGTCGGTGGCCTCGAGGAACAGACGCTGAGCCTTCACCACCCAGGGGTGCGGGTCGTCGTATTCACGATCAAGCAGTGCGCGGGCGAGTCGCGGCATCAGCACGACGAAGGTGTTGCCGTGCGCCGGCTCGGCGATGTGAAAGCTCCCCCAGAGCCGGCGCAGGCCCGGCATAGCGTGGACCGCCAGAGCTTCGACGCGCGCGTCCTCGAGCACGCCCAGCAGCGCCATCTGGATCGGCTTCAGACTGCCGCGCTCGTGCTTTTGCATCGAGTGCTGCAGGTGCGCCGCAGCATGCAGCGCGGCCGCGTCGTACCAACGCCGCGCCTGCGCACCGCGCAGCGCACGGCCGGCCTCTGGCAGGTGCAGGCCGAGGTTGGAAATGAACGGACGCCGCGTCGCCAGGCCCTGTTCCACCGGCAGCAGCGCCGGGGCTACATTGAACAGCGCGCGCAACAGTGCCGCAAGCCGTGCCTTGCTAGACACCAGATCGGCGCGTTCGCCGATGCTGTCTGCGATTTGTGCCGAGCCGCGCGAGCGCAGCTCGAAGTGCGCCAGCGCCGCGTCGTGGCGATCGCCCGGCGCGTGCTTCACCTGCCCGTGACGCAGACCCAGCCGCGCCCACATCAGCAGTTCCGCAGGCGAGCCATGGCGCAGAACCTCTTCCGAGCTCTGCAGTAAAGCCAGTGTGCAATGACGCGCCTCCTGGGCGACCTCGCGCACCGCCGTGAGCCAGGCGTTCAGGCCGCCGGGCCCGGTCAACCGCGGCGCAAGGGCCGCCAGCCGCTGCACTATGGAGCCGAGCAGTGCCTCGTCGGCACCCATCATGCGCAGCTCGACGATGCTCTCGGTCAGCGCGTCGAACGCATCACCCGACAGCGCCGATTCGAGTGCGAAACGCGAGCGCTCGAGCTCGATTCCCACGCTGTCGGGCAGCGGCACCTGTGAGATCTGCTTCAGCGGGTGCTGGCAGGTTTTGGGATGGTCCGCCACCAATCCGCTCCCGCTGCTTCAGAACGACGCCGCCACCGCGGATTCCAGTGCCTGCGCCATGTCGGCGTCGTCGGTCACCGGGTGCACGATGGCCATGCGGCAGGCGGTGACAGCATCCACGCCGCGCGCCATCAGCGCGCCAGCGTGTACGAGCATGCGGGTCGACGCGCCCTCGTCGAGGCCGTGGCCCTTGAGCCGACGCGTGCGCTCGCCGAGCGCCACCAACTTAGCCGCGTCGGTCGGCGTCAGCCCCGATTCATGGGCCACGATCTCGGACTCGACAGACGCCGCTGGAAAGCCGAACTCGAGCGCCACGAAGCGCTGGCGCGTCGAGGTCTTCAAATCCTTCATCACGTTCTGGTAGCCGGGGTTGTACGAGATGACGAGGTGAAACTCCGGATGCGCCTGCACCACCTCGTTGAGTTTCTCGATCGGCAGCATCCGGCGTGCGTCGGTCAGCGGGTGGATCACGACAGTAGTGTCGGCACGCGCCTCGACCACTTCGTCGAGGTAGCAGATCGCGCCATGGCGTGCCGCTAACGTCAGCGGACCGTCCATCCACCGCGTGCCTTCGGCGTCGAGCAGCCAGCGGCCGACGAGGTCGCCGGCGGTGATGTCCTCGTTGCACGCCAGCGTGATCAACGGCTGGCCGAGCCGCCACGCCATGTATTCGACGAAACGGCTCTTGCCGCAGCCTGTCGGGCCTTTAAGCATCAGCGGAAGGCGCAGCGCATGCGCTGCCTCGAATAACGCCAGCTCCTCGCCAATCGGCCGGTAGTAGGGCTCGCGCGCAAGGCGATAGGCGGCGAGCGGGTCAGACGCGGCAAGCCCCGACCCGCTCGCGGACCCACCCACCGAGCGCGACAACAAGGTGGCTGCGGTCATGCCCGTCTCAGCGATGGCCGACGGTCGACTGGTTCGGAATGCCTTCGATCGGGCATTCGTCGGTGCCGACGGTGGTGCGCGTGAACGACTCGACCATCTCGCGCGCGCCCTCTGGGTCGGAGATCCACTTTGCATAGAAGTCGAACGGGCAGGCCGCCACGCCCTTATCGCCTTCACGCGAGTTGATCAAGCCGGTGTAGCCACGGTGCAGCAACTTGAACAGGTGGTTCTCGCTCTGGCCGTTCTTGCGGAAGTCGCGGATCAGGCTCTTCGACAAAGCGGCATACTGCACTCCCATGTCTTCTTCACCGCATTCGCCTAGCGTGCGGCCGTCGAAGCCAATGATGGCCGAGTGACCGAAGTACGAGTACACGCCGTCGAAGCCGGCGGCGTTGGCCACTGCCACGTAGGTGTTGTTAGCGAATGCCATGGCCTTGCTGATCATGATCTGCTGCTCCTTGGCCGGGTACATGTAGCCCTGACAGCGCACGATCAGTTCGGCGCCCTTCATTGCGCAGTCACGCCAAATCTCCGGGTAGTTGCCGTCGTCGCAGATGATCAGGCTGAGCTTTATGCCCTTGGGGCCATCGGACACGTAGGTGCAGTTGCCCGGGTACCAGCCCTCGATCGGCACCCACGGCATGATCTTGCGGTACTTCTGAACGATCTCGCCCTGGTCGTTCATCAGGATAAGCGTGTTGTAAGGCGCCTTGTTCGGGTGCTCTTCATGGCGCTCGCCGGTCAGCGAGAACACGCCCCAGACTTTGGCCTTGCGGCACGCGGCGGCGAAGATCTCGGTCTCGGCACCGGGGATGGCAGCGGCGGTGTCGTACATTTCCTGGGTGTCGTACATGATGCCGTGGGTGCTGTACTCGGGGAAAATGACCAAGTCCATGCCGGGCAGTCCGACCTTCATGCCTTCAATCATCTTGGCGATGGCGCGCGCGTTGTCGAGCACCTCGGCCTTGCTGTGCAGGCGCGGCATCTTGTAGTTGACGACGGCGACTCCAACCGTGTCCTTGCTGCTTGAAATATCGCCATGAATCATGTGAATCTCCTGTGAGGTTGGGTGGTTGCGCGCGAGATGGCTGATCGACGCTTCAGTGCGCGAGCAAGGTTTTCAAGTTGTCGTCGATGAATTTCGTGTCGACGGGGTTGCCGATGCCGCCTGCGAAATGACCCAGACGCCAGGAATAGGCCTAAACACGGCGTTTGGCAGCTACGCCACCTCCGCTTCGTTGTCGACAACCGGGCAGTAGAGGTCCATCTAGCCCGGCATCACCACCGCCTTGGCCTTTATGGCACCGAGCGTCTTCTTGAAGTCGCCGTTGAAGAGCGGGTTCGCGCTGATGTCGCCGTGCTGTCGTGATCAAAGAACCTGCCCGTGCCATCTCATCGCCTGCTGTCACAAGTTTGGGAACTCTTGGATACGGGCCGCATCGACGGCGTCGCAAGTGATGTTGTGAAATGAGTTGCATCGAGGCCTCCGGTGAGGTGTGGGTGAGAACTGCGACGGCAATGAAAAAGCGCCTGACGGAACCGGGGTTCCGTCAGGCGCTGGTGCCGTGCTGCTGTTCGACGATGTTGTCGAAGGCCGCGTTTAATGTGACGAAGATTAGTTTAGACCGCGACAGGATGTCAAGGCTTGTGCCACACTGTTTTCTACCGAATCACGGCCGTCCCTTCAAAAACCGTCTGTCCCACCCCCCCTCACATTCTGGAATCACGCCCCTTGGCCAACACCGATCCCATCCGCGTCGGCGTGCTCTTCTCACGCTCCGGCGCCACATCGAGTGTCGAGTACAGCCAGCTGCTCGGCACGCGCTTCGCCATCCAGCAAATCAACGACGCGGGCGGCATCGACGGCCGCGAGCTTGCGGCGACACACTACGACCCCGAATGCTTGCCGCAGAACTACCGGCTAATGGCCGAGCGGCTGGTGCAGGACGACCGCATCCAAGTCATCTTCGGCTGCTACATGTCGAGCTCGCGCAAGGCGGTGATGCCTGTGGTCGAGAAGTCGCAGCGGCTGCTGATGTACCCGACGCTGTACGAAGGCTTTGAGTTCTCGCCCAACATCATCTACGCGGGCGCCGCGCCGAACCAGAACAGTGCCCAGCTCGCCGATTACATGACGCGTCATTTCGGTCGGCGCGTCTACTTCGTCGGCAGCGACTACATCTATCCGTATGAGTCGAATCGCGTCATGAGCGACTTCATCCTCGGGCATCCGGGCGGCGCCAAGCTCGCGGAGCGCTATGTGCGGCTCGATGCGCACGAGCGCGACTTCGTCTCGATCGTGCGCGACATCAAGGAGCGGCAGCCCGATTTCATCTTCTCCACCGTCGTCGGCAAAGGCACGCGCATGCTGTACCAGGCCTATGCCGATGCCGGCCTCGACCCTGCCAAGATGCCGATTGCCAGCCTCACGACCTGCGAGGTTGAGGTCTCGGAGATGGGCAGGCGCATCGCCGCTGGGCATATCACGGCCGCGCCGTATTTTCAGGCTGTCGACAGCCACTGCAACCACGATTGCCTGCAGCACTTTCTAAGGCTGTATGGCGACGAGGTCCAGCCCAACATGTGCTGGGAGGCAGCGTACTTTCAGGTGCACATGTTCGCGCGGGCGATGCAGCAGTCGGGCTCGGACGAGATCGGGCGGCTACTGCCGCACCTGCTCGGCAGCGAGTTCGACGCGCCGCAAGGCCGCGTGCGCATCGATCCGGTCACCCACCACACTCGGCTGTACCCGCGGGTCGGCCGGGTCGACGAGGACGGCCGATTCGTGATCGTTGCCGAGTCGAAAATAGGTATCGACGCCGACCCCTACCTCGTCCACCACGCGGCCAACGAATGGAGCATCCGCAGCGTCGCGCTCGGAGAAGTCAGTGCCTAAGGACGGGCCTGATCATGGCGTAGCCGGGCGCGTTCAGCGCTCGACACCCGATCTGCTGCGAAACCTGCGCAACATGCGCGTGATGGTGTTTCACCCGAAGGACGCTGACGGCGAACTCTTGGCGCAGCAGCTCGAGCGCATTGGCTGCCAGGTGATCACGATGTGGCCACCGCTGCTCGAACTACCCGACACCGTGGACGTGGTGTTTTGCGCCGTGCGGCCCGACCACGCAGCTGTGCGCCCCCCCTGGATAGACGGCGATCCGCCGGTGCCAGTGATCGCGGTCATCAACTACGAGAACCCCACCGTAGTGGACGCCGTGCTGCGGCTAGGCGCCAAGGCTGTGCTGATCAGCCCGCTGCGCTCGGCGGGTATCCTGTCGTCGTTAGCAATGGCAAAGCACCAGGATGCCGAACTGCGCGAGTTGCGTCGGCGCAATGCGCGGCTGGAGCAGAAGTTGCTGTCAACCAACCAGATCAACGCTGCCAAGGCGATTTTGGCGCGCACCCGCAACGTCTCTGGCGATGAGGCCTATCGAATCATCCGCGAGCAGGCGATGAGCAAGCGCACTACGACCGAAGAGATCGCGCGCGCGATCATGCATGCCGACAGCGTTCTTTCGCACACCCCCCGGGCGAGTCGCTGACGATCAGAGCTATGTGCTGACCACCGTCGGCCACCGCCATTAGTCAGGCAGAAACCATATCTGCTCATCCGATTCAGGGGCACAAGCTTTGTGGCTGCGCATGACAAAGCCCTCAGTTGAGGGTCCGTCGTCGACACGGTTTCCTTTGCACCAGTCGAGCCCGTGCCCCGGCACAACACGCACGAGAGCAGACAAATAGTGTGCTGGGCCGAACTTGCGCGTTCCGCTGGGGCAGCCGTTGGACGGTACCCTGAGCAACTGAGTCACGGTCCAAGTGGGACTCGAAGATCGACATCTATATCAACAACTCGGCCGCGTGACGCGGGCATTCGTAGTCATTGGTTGACGATTCGCCGGCGAAGTCTGTCAGCGTGGTGTCGTCGAAGCGACGCGGGGCAGCAACAGCGGCTGACAAGCACTGCGTCTCCCTTTGCGGCGGCGTGTGCTTAGGCTCAGCGTCGCGCGCAGTCGCCGAGCGCGCTCGAACGCGGCCAGCGAGGTGGCCACCGTGTCATCGTCCTGCACAGTTCGCGCAACAACGGAATGCACATAGTCGGAACATGTGCATAGGGGTCGACAACGGGCACCCGACCTGGCGCCCTAAACCTGCCGTTCGTTGTCAGCGACAACCGTGGCCTACCGCCGATATCGGATCACCTGATCAGCAAGATTGTTCAGCCTACCCAGGTGCTAGCTCACTATATGAGCCACCAGTCCGAGAAGATGTACTCATCGCAACCAGAGGTGAGCCATGCCGCAGAACAGAGTTCAGTACCAGCGAGGCCGTTCCGTGCCGTAGTTCTTCAGCGCGTACGGCTCGCCGGCGCAGTGCGAGGCCGCCGTACGGCGCTGGCGATGGCCTGACGGGTTCAGCTGCCCGCGTTGCGCCCAAAGCTGGCACAGCGAGTTCCGCAGGGGCCCGAGGCTGTACTTCCAGTGCAGCGGCTGCCGCTACCAGTGCAGCTTGGTCAGCGGAACGATCTTCGAGTCCAGCAAGCTGCCACTGCCAACTTGGTTCCTGGCCATGCACCTGATGACGCAGGCCAAGAACAACGTCTCTGCCCTGAAGCTCAAGCGGCACCTGGGCGTGTCTTACCCGACGGCCTGGATGGTCAAGCACAAGATCATGGAGGTGATGCTGCTGCGCGAGCAATCCAGGCAGCTAACGGGGCGCGTTGAGATCGACGACGCCTACCTCGGTGGGGAGCATCACGGCGGCAAGCCCGGTCGTGGCTCGCCCAACAAGGTCTCCTTCGTCGCCGCGGTGCAGACCACCGAGTCCGGGCAACCCGTC
>Ga0105045_10000510_pt1 | contig 28639 bp, 28 predicted proteins | sample MAT02_FD_78089 | JGI IMG/M metagenome (GOLD analysis project Ga0105045, IMG submission 78089) | Freshwater microbial communities from Lake Fryxell liftoff mats and glacier meltwater in Antarctica - MAT-02 (megahit assembly) | ecosystem: Environmental > Aquatic > Freshwater > Ice > Liftoff... | reverse complement strand
GGTTGCGGTTGTGGTTGTCGTTGTCGTTGTCGTTGTCGTTCCCATAAGAAAACCGATGCCCCGACTCACTTGTGAGCCGGAGCATCGGGCAGACCCGACCTCTCTGTGTCCTTTCCGTTCCTTCGCGCCTTGGCGTTCTGCTGTTTCGCGGTTTCGCGGTTTCGCGGTTTCGCGATTCACCGCCGCACACCGCTCCCGGACGCTCAGGCCTTTCTTGGCCGTGCCGGCGCACCCTTGTTGTCGTAGACGACCGGCTTGTCCTTCGCCTTCAGCCGCTCGTTCGCGATCAGCCACTGCTGTGGCAGCGCCGCCAGGTTCTGCACCATGTAGTACAGGTTCAGCCCCGCCGCCGCGCTGAAGAAGAACGCGAACATCATCGCCGGGAACATGTACGCCATGATCTTCGCCTGCGGGTTCGGCGGCACGCCGCGCATGCCGATCCAGCTGAGAAGGAAGGCGCTCAGCGCCATCAGCAGCGGGATGATGAACAGCGGGTCCTTCTGCGAGATGTCGGCCAGGTAGAGGAACGGCACGCCACGGAACTCGATCGTGTTCTGGAACACGAAGAAGAGTGTGATGAACACCGGCATCGGCAGCAGCATCGGCAGGCAGCCCGACAGTGCGCTGAACGGTGACATGTCGTGCTCCTTGTACACCTTCATCACCTCGGCCTGCATCTTCTGCGGGTCCGCCTTGTACTTCTCCTGCACCGCCTGCAGCTCCGGCTGCAGGACCTGCATCTTCATCGACGTGCGCATCGCACGCTGGTTGAACGGCCAGAGCAGCAGGCGCACCGCGACGCCGAAGATCACCAGCACCCAGCCGTAGTTCAGCTTCAGGACCTCGTGCATCCAGAGCAACGATTTCATCACCATCGTCGCGAACGGCTGCACGAAGCCCTGCAGCCACCCACCGTATGGGTTGCTGTTCTCGAAGTCGCGCCCCAGCGACACCAGCCGCCGCCACTCCTGCGGGCCGGCGTACAGCTCGAAGCGGAAAGTGCCGTCCTGCAACGACTGCAGCGCGGTCGCGTCCACTCGGCTCTCCACCTTGCCGGTCTTCGGACCGCCGATCACGGTCACTTCATCGAAGGGCCGGTCGCCGGATGCCGTGAGCAGGCCGATGATGAAGAACTTGCTCTTGCTGGCGACCCACATGAACGGGCCTTCCTTCAACTCCCGCTCGCCTGGGTCGAGCGACGTGAACGCCACGCTCTGCGTGTTGCCCAAGGCCGGCTTCATGGCCACCGCGAGATGGGTCTGGTCCTCGCTGGTGTCGGCTTCGGCGGAGTTGAGGCCCGTCGGCAACGTGATGCGCAGGAACGCTGGCGACGTGACACCCGTCACCTTGCCCCCGACGCGCACCAAGAAGCTGTCTGGCTGGAAAGTGTATGTGATCTGCACGTTCGCGGCGCCGGACTGGCCGGTGTACGTGACCGTGCGATCGTTCACCGTGGTGGTCGCGAACGGCACACTCGCGAGGTCGATCACGCGATTGCCGGCCGGCTCCTTCACGATCACGGCGTAGCGCAGCAGCGCCTCACCCGGCCGCACGAGCTGCACGCGCTTTTCGGCGCTCGAGTTGGCCGGCAACTGGTTGTAGCCGTGCAGCTCCACACCCACCGGCGCGGCGCCGACGCTGCTGATGCGCATCGTGCTGCGCGGCCCCGAGAGCGCGGTGGTGTCGATCATCAGCGGCGTGGAGCCGGCGGTTGCCGAGTCGAGCCGGGGGATGGCGGCAGCCGGTTGCGGCACGGCAGCGGCCACTCCCGGCACGACCGCCGGCGGCGCGACGCTGTCCGCCGTCACCGCCACCGTCACGGGCGGCTTCGCTGGCGGGAACAGGAATTGGGTGAGACCGATCACCGCCGCCGAGAGGGCGAGGGCGAGCAGCATGCGCTTGTTCATACGGGAGTGTGAAGGGTCAGGCGTGGCGCAGCCGCGGGGCGCATCGCTCGCGCACGCGTTCGGCCGTCGTGTACGTCAGGGAACAGGGTCATCTCCGCCTGGGCGGAACGGGTGGCATCTGGCGATTCGCTTGGCCGCCAGCCACGACCCGCGCGCGACGCCGTGGCGCTCGATGGCTTCCACGGCATAGGCAGAGCAAGTTGGAGTATAGCGGCACGAGGCGGGAAACAACGGCGAGATGAAGAGCTGGTACACCCGGATCAGCGCAGTGGCCGACCACCGCGCGGCCTGCCCCAGCGGCGACGGCGGTGTCGGTACCGGATCCATGCCACTCATGACGCCTCGGCCGGCTCGATGGTGTCAGCGAGGCGCGTCGGCATCGCAACCGGCGGCAGCCGCCTGAACAGCGTTGCGACCTCTGCCGACAGCCGCTCCCACGTGAGCGTGTAGGCGCCGGGCAGTACGCGGATCACCACGTCCTGCGGGAGTAACGCCGGCAGCGCCGACGTGCGCACCAGCTCGCGCAGACGACGCTTCAGACGGTTCCGGTCCACGATGTCGCGGCCATGCTTGGGCACGATGAATCCGACCCGGGCGCACGACAAAGGGGAAGCCGCGACGCGGAGCTCGAGCTGAGCCGTCCGCACACGCTTCCCCTCGCGACGCACCCGTTCCAGGTCCGACTTTCTCGTGAGACGCTGGTCTCGCGAGAAACGGAACGACTCAGGCGCCGGCGTACTTGTCCGGCAGCATCACCGTCAGCTGCTTGCGGCCCTTCTTGCGGCGACGGCTCAAAATGGCGCGGCCCCAACGATCGGCCATGCGGGCACGGAAGCCATGCTTGCGGATACGACGCTTGTTGCGGGGGCGGTACGTGGGCTTGCCCATATGTACTCCAGGTGCGTTCGCTGTATTCGGGGAAAGAGTCCCAAAGCTATTCAGGACAAGGACTTCGGTCAAGCGACGTCAGATGACGCCTGACTTGCCTGGACTCACGTTTCGATCCCGCCCGTCGTTTGCGTCCCGCGTCGCGAAACGGTAAACTCGCGCTCCCTTCGTGAATGTCTCCCCGCCGCACGTAATGCTCACGGCTGCAGAAACCTGGGCTCGACTGCTCGACCGCGCACGCCTCGAACTTCAGGAGCAGACCGTCCGCACCTGGCTCGAACCGTGTGAGCCGCTGCGCGTGGACGAGCGCGCCCTCACGGTCGGCGTTCCCGACCAGTTCGCCGCCGACTGGAACGAGTCGAAACACTCCGGACTCCTCGCCAGCTTCGCCCCCGTCGCCCTCGGCCATCCGCTGCAGGTCGAGTTCGTCGTACACGAATCGGCGCGCACGAAGCCGCAGATGGACCTCTTCGTCTCGCCAGCGGAGCACACGCCGCGCCCCCCCGTCACGCCCAATCCGAACCTCGCGCCCCTCTCGGAGCGCTACACGTTCGACCATTTCGTCGTCGGCAAGAGCAACGAGCTCGCTGCCGCCGCCGCGATCGCATCCGCAGAGGCGCCAGGCAAGCTCTACAACCCGCTCTTTCTCTACGGCGACACGGGGCTCGGCAAGACGCACCTGATGCAGGCCGTCGCGCACGAACTGCTCAAGCGTGACCCCGGGACCCGCATCACCTTCGTCGGGACCGAACAGTTCACCAACGAGCTGGTGGGCAGCATCCAGAGCCGTACCACGCAGGACTTCCGTCGCCGCTACCGCGAGACCGACCTGCTGCTGGTGGACGACGTGCAGTTCCTGAAGGGGAAGGAGGCCACGCAGGAGGAGTTCTTCCACACCTTCAACGCGATCTACGAAGCGGGACGCCAGATCATCCTCACCTCCGATCGCCCGCCGTCGGAGATCCCGGGACTCGAGGCACGACTCGTCAGCCGCTTCCAGTGGGGCATGGTCGCCGACATTGCCCTGCCCGACGTCGAACACCGCGTCGCCATTCTCCGCCGCAAGGCGCAGCTCGATCATCTCGAGCTCACGATCCCCGATGACGTCATCCAGGTCATCGCCGACAACGTGCGCTCCAATGTCCGCGAACTCGAAGGCGCCATCATCAAGCTGCTCGCCTACGCCTCCCTGAAACACGCCGACATCACGGTCGAGCTGGCCAAGGAGGCCCTTCGGGACCGGTTCCGCAGCGAAGGCGCGCCATCCGGACCGGCCGGCATCACCGTCGCCGCGATCCAGAATGCCGTCGCGAAGGAGTGGGGCGTGACCGCTGAGGGCCTCAAGTCCAAGACGCGGACGAAGATGCTCACCGTGCCCCGCCAGGTCGCCATGCTGCTCTGTCGCGAGCTCCTCGCCCTGCAACTGGTCGAGATCGGCAACTCCTTCGGGGGACGTGACCACTCCACCGTCATCCATTCGCTCGAGCGGGCGGAGTCGGCCGCGAAGGACGACATCACCTTCGCGGCCCGTGTGGAAAAGATCAGGCGGCTGTTGGAAACCGGCGAATGATCCACACTGCTCCACGCCAGCCGGCCGCTCTCCACACCGCGGCGCACGCCCGTGGTGACGAGTGCGGAAAAACGGCGCGGTTGTACAGCACCCTCCACATCATCTTGGCTTGGCTTACGCGTTGTCGCGGCGTAGCTTCCGGCGTTCTTCCACAGTCCGGACGCCCTCTACGACTACGACTGTTAAAGATTTATAGAACAGCATTACAGCAGGGCGTCCACACTGCAGGACTGACGTTGGTCCAGACCGCAGGATCGATTGCCACGCAGGGCGTTCGCCCGGCGTCGGTCCTGTGCACTCCGAGGAGCTGATGCGATTCACCATCGCGCGCGAAAAACTCCAGGAAGGGTTGGCGGCGGTCGCTGCCAGCATTCCCGGCAAGACGACGCTGCCCGTCCTGTCAAACATCCTGGTCGAGACCACGGAGCGCGGGATCCGCTTCTCGGGCACCGACCTCGACATCCACGTCAGCCATGAAGTCCAGGCCGACGTCGAGCGGCAGGGTGGCATCACGATCCCCGCCAAGAAGCTCCAGGAGCTCGCCCGCGAACTTCCCCCAAGCCCGGTGAAGATCGAATCGGTCGGCGAGCAGAAGGTCAGCCTCGAGTGCGGACGCGCCAGGTTCAAGCTCAATGGCCTGCCGAAGGACGACTTCCCGCAGTTCCCCGCCATCCGCTTCGGTGATGGCTGGCGCGTGAAGTCCGCCGACGTGCGCAAGCTGATCCGCCACACCTCCTACGCCGTCAGCACCGAGGAATCCCGCCCCATTCTCAACGGCGTCCTCTGGGAGCTGAAGCCGGACCGGATGCGCATGGTCGCCACCAACGGCCACCGCCTCGCCAAGATGGACATCGCCGTCAGTGGACACGGTGAGCAGGCGAGTGACCTGATCGTCATGCCGAAGGCGCTCGATCAGGTGAGCAAGCTCTTCCCCGATGAAGAAGAGCTCGAGGTCGCCCGCGGCGACAACCATCTCGCCTTCAAGAGCCCGTTCACGACGATCTTCACGCGCCTCATCGAAGGGCCGTACCCGAATTACGAGCAGGTCATCCCGAAGGACAACGACCGCTTCGCCATCGCGGACAAGGATGCCCTCCAGTCGGCACTGCGACGCATGGCCACGGTCGCCTCCGACCAGACGCACCGCATCAAGCTCTCGTTCAACGCCGGCATGCTTCGCTTTCAGGTCACCACCCCGGACCTCGGCGATGGCCAGGACGAGATCCCGATCCGCTACGAAGGTGACCCGATGGACATCGGCTTCAACGGTGCCTACCTGCTCGAGATCCTGAAGAACATCCCGACGCCGGAAGTGCGGCTCACTTTCAAGGCCCCCGAACGCGCTGCCACGGTGGAACCGGAAGGGTGGAACGATCCGGCGACGTACATGACGATCCTCATGCCACTGCGCCTCTCCGACTGATCGCCGGCCTCCGCGCAGTCCTCTGCCCGTGCGCGGGTCGGCAACGCCGACGCTGTTCACACGGAGTCGACGATCCCGACCACGCGGAAAAGCGCCAACACGCGCTACGGAACGACCAGCGTCGCCACGTCCGCGACCTGCTGCACCAACCGGCGCACCTGCTGCCCGTTGCTGATCTCGAGCTCGAGTGACTGCGAGCCACGCCACGACACCATCCGGCGCGTCGCCAGCGACACCACGGCCAGCGACTCCCCGGTACCGCTGCCGTCGAGCGTCACCGTCTGCGCGCGGAGCACCGCCACGCCATTCGCTCGCAGGACTGCGCGGCGCTCGAGCAGCAGCGAGCCAGCGTCCATCCCGGTCAGCGTGCGGTACGTCGCGATCGTCTGCAGCATCACCGGTAGCCCAGCGCGGCAGGTGATCACCGTCACCGTATCGCTCCACTGCTGGTCGGCACGCAACACCGCCGGCAACAGCGGCAGCAACTCGGGCAGCAAGCCAGCGAGCGGACGCTCGGTGGCACAGGCCGTCGCGGAATCCCCGGTCACTGGCGGACGCCCTGCCACCAGCCGCGCGGCCACTGACACACCACCGGCGGAGGCATCCGGCAGTCGTCGCACCATGCCGGTCGACGTCTGCTGCAACGAGTCCACCAGCATCGTCGCAACGGTGTCCATCCCCGCCATCACCTGAATCGAGACCAGTGACGTCGTCGTGATGGTGTCCACCAACGCCTCCTGCCTCGCACGGCTGAGCGTTACCACCGAGGTGGACGTCACGCGATAGCGCACCGGTTCGGACATCCCCTGCGCAGCCAGCGGCGACACCTCGCACGCCAGCGCGCATGACACGGCGACGGTCGAGCACGCAACGTGCTGCAGCGCACGGGTGACCGCAATCACGACGGTCCGGAATCGGACACGAACTCCTGGAACCTGCGCAGCAACGATGAACACGAGTGGCGGATGATGACGAACGATCCCGATGCGACGACGACGTGGTGACATGCGCCGGCCTGTAAGCCGGGTTCTGTCATCGCAAAAAACGCGATGGATGATCATTCCTCTCGGCACACAATCACTTGCGCGCTCCAGCAGCCTACCCGCGGCGTCCTGATCGGGACGGGCCGTCCCTCGCCGCTTATTTGGCCTTGCTCCAGCTGGGGTTTACCCTGCCATCACCGTTGCCGGTGACGCGGTGCGCTCTTACCGCACCTTTTCACCCTTACCCGATCCGGCGCGAACGCCGGCCGACGGCGGTGTCTTTTCTGTGGCACTTTCCGTCGCCGCGGCGCGACCCTCCGCACCACGACGCCCAGGCATTACCTGGCAGCCTGCCCTGTGGAGCCCGGACTTTCCTCGAGCAGACATCCTCACGGACCTGTCTCGCGATCACCCGGCCGACGCACATCACCACCTGCAACGTACCGCAAGCGAGCAACGCATGGGAGACACGGGTCGAGCGCACATCGCGTCACGAGCCAGACCCTGTCCTGCGGCGGACCGCGACGTTTGCACACTGCGGCAGACACCTTTCCTGACAGCCCGATGACGCCGCCACACAGCTTCGGTGCAACTCCAGCACGAGGCCGCACGGCATGGTCGATTCCGAATCGCTGCGCACGATCTCCACCGGACCCGTTCCGGTCTCCACCATCCTCACTCCCGCCGAACGCAGCGCCGTCGACGCTGCCGGCCACGGGCTGTATCGCACCATGCACCGCTCCACGCTCGACGAGGTACGACGCGACCTGCGCGATCAGTCCGCCAACGTCGTGCTGCTCTCGCTCGCCTGCTGCTCACCACGCGACGCCATCAGAATGGCCGCCATCCTCCGCGAACATCCCCGCACGCCGGTCATGGGACTCGTCACCAATGCCGAACGCGTCCACCCGCAGTCGCTGCTCTCACTGGGCCGCAGCGGCATGCGCATCGTCATCGATGCCCGCGAGTCGAGCGGCTGGCACCTCCTGCGAGAAACCGTCGCCACGGTCGAACGCGGCGCATTCACGATCGAGTCGGTGATGGCGGACCTCCGGCTCCGCCTCATCGCTGCCGGCGACGACTGTCTCGAACTTCTCGAGCTGTTCTTCACCTCGCGCCCGCCGATCCACACCGTCCGACAGCTCGCGGTGCAGCTGCATCTGCACCCCGGAACCCTGATGAGCCGGTTCCTGCGGGCTGGGCTCCCGTCGCTCAAGCGCTACCTCGACCTGGCCAACCTCGTGCGCGCGGCACAGCGGCTGGAAGACCCGCGCCGCTCCATCGCCGATGTCGCCACCAATCTCGACTACTCGTCTCCCCAGAGCTTCGGTCGACATGTGCAGCTCGTCCTCGGCCTCACGGCCTCCGGATTCCGCGAGCGGTACGACTGCGAGGGCATGTATCGCCGCTTCTGTGACGACCTCGTCACACCCGTCTTGCCGCAGCTCTGCCGCTTCCGTCCCCTCCGGCCCGTCAGCGACGAGATCCCGTGAGCGCGCGGTCGGTCAGGCGTCGGGGATGAGACGCCTGAGCTCCGCAGCCGTCGTGAAGGCGAGCAGCGGAATTGCGGCGGCAGCGAGCGCCTCGCGGGCCCCCTCCTCCCGATCGACCAGTGTCAGCGCACCGACCACCACGCCCCCTTCGGCTCGAATCGCCGCGGCGGCATCGAGGGCGCTTCCGCCCGTCGTCATCGAGTCTTCGATCACCACCACGCGGTCACCGGCGCGGAACGACCCCTCGATCCGTTTGCCCATGCCGTGGCCCTTCGCCGCTTTCCGCACGGCGAAGCATCGCATCGGCGTTCCCGCGAGCGCGCTCGCATAGGCGATGGCGTAGCTGACCGGGTCAGCACCCATGGTCAGCCCGCCAACGCTGTCCACGGTCCAGCCAGACGCCAGCACGAGGCCATGCGCGAGCGGACCGACCAGCACCAGACCATCCGGGCTCATGGTGGTCAGCCGGCAGTCCACGTAGAAGTCGCTGACACGGCCCGAGGCCAGGGTGAACGTGCCGCGACGGGCCGATCGCGACGCCAGCAACGCGACCAACGCGTCGCGGCGTGGGGGCCCCACGGCGCTCAACTGTCCCTGGATCCGAAGAGTCCCTTCACCCTGCCGAACAACCCGCCGGATTTCGGCGCTGCGACAGCCGGCATCGCCACCAGCGCCGTCTCGAGCGCCGAGGCGAAGTCGGTGATGCCGGGGTATCGATCCGTCGGCTGCCGCGCGAGCCCCTTCATGACCACCCGCTCCACGTCGTCACTGAAGACCAGTCCCGGCACCGCCTTGTTGAGCGGCGTGGGCGGCTGCGTCAGCAGTTGCGACAGCATGTCGCGCGTGGAGCGCGCCGTGTACGGATGCACGCCCGTCAGCAGGAAGTACGCGATCGTGGCCAGGCTGTACTGGTCGGCGGTCGGTCCGACCAGCACCCCGCTCAGCGCCTCGGGCGCCACGTACAACAGCGTGCCCACGAAGAATCCGTCACGCGTCAGACGCTGGTCGTTGCCCTGCTCGGGCTCGGCCGCAATCCCGAAGTCGAGCAGGCGAACGCGGTCGTTCACGCTGTCATACATCAGGTTCTCGGGCTTCAGGTCACGATGCACGATTCCCTGACGATGCGACGCATCCACGGCGTCCCCGATCTGTCGCACGATGCTCGCGACCTGCGCGCGCGGGAACGCACCGGTGCGCTTGGCGACTTTCTCGAGCAGTTCACCCGGAGCCCACTCGATGGCCAGGTACTTGAGCCCGTCCGCTGCCCCGATCTCGATCGTTCGCACCACGCTCGGGTGCACGACCCGGATGCCGAATTCCGCTTCACGCTCGAAGCGCGTCACGGCCGTCGGATCGTTCCGGAGCTTCGTCCGGAGCACCTTGAGTGCCACGATGCCGTGCGTCGGGTGCAACGCGCGATAGACCATCGCCGTGCCACCTTCGCCCACCATGTCCTGCACCGCATATTCTGCGATGACCGTTCCTACGAGCGCGTCTCGGATCACGGGGGTAAGCCTACGTGGCAACCGGGAAGGCGGCAAGCGCTCAGCCCGTCGGCGGGAGGCGCAACGCTTGCACAGGTCGTGTGTATCGTATCTTTCCCTCCTCCTGCGACCCCTGCCGTTCGGGCGCCGGGACCTTTCGAATCGGTACAACACGCGTGATCGCGGCGGATGTCATGGGACAGCTGGAAACCCCTGTTCGGCACAGTGTCACCGGCGCGCGGCCCCACCGGCGCGCGGTACTCGGCCTTCTTGCCGTGCTCGTCGCCGGGTGCGGTCCGGGACGGCCGTCGGGCAGCGAGCCGCCATCTGGCGCGCCGACCCCCGATGGCCCGGTCGGGGTGCGACGTGGTGACCTGGCCGCCGGATCTGATTACGTGCGGGTCCTGCAGGGCATCGGGGTGATCGCGAGCGGCCTCCCCCTCCCCTTCACCGGACAGATCGCGTCCCTCGCCGGACCGACCCCGGACAGTGCGCTCGTGCTCGTCTCGCTCTCCTTCCCGACCCAGTCGTTCACCTTCGTTCGCGAACAGGACCGCTTCCGGGCGTTGTACAACGTCACCGTCGAAGCCCGGCAGAACGGAACCGTGGTTGCCCGTGCCGAATCGAACGAGACCGTCCGGGTGCTGGCGTTCAAGGAGACCCAGCGTGCCGAGGAGAGCATCCTCTTCCAGCAGCAGCTCTACCTGCCGCCGGGCACGTACACCATGACGGTGCTGGTCCGCGACGGCAGCACGTCGCGCTCGGTGCAGCAGGAAAAGCGCGTCGTGGTGCCACGGTACGGCTCGCAACCCTCCACGCCGATCGTCGCAGTGCAGGCCACTCCCCGTGCCAGCACCGCCAACCCGCCCGAGATTCTCGCCAACACCCGTGGCACGATCATTCTCGGTCGTGACGCGGAACTGCCGCTGTATCTCGAGGTGCGCGACTCGGCACAGGCCGGCGTGCCCCTCGAGATCGCCATTCGCGACGAGAAGGGGAACGCCCTCTGGCAGAACGGGGTGACCCTGCCGCATCGCGGTGAACTGGCCAGCAGCGTGGTGCGCGTCCCCGTCGGTGCCCTCGGAGTGGGGATCGTGCAGGCGGCGGTCTGGCGCCCCGGCCGGCCGGACACCGTGTCGCAGTCGCTGCTGATCAGCTTTGGCGAGGATGTGCCCGTCACCTCGTTCGACGAGATGATTGCCTACCTGCGCTACTTCACCAGCTCTGCCCGCCTCAACACGCTCAAGACCGGCACCCCTCAGCAGCGTGCCGAGTCGTGGGCAGCCCTGCTGCGCGAGACCGATCCGATCTCCATCACGCCGCAGAACGAGGCGCTGCGCGACTACTTCCAGCGAATCCGCGGGGCCAACGAGCGCTTCCGCGAAGACGCCGGCGCCGGATGGCTCTCCGACCGCGGCTCCGTGTACGTCGCCTTCGGTGAACCCGACCAGATCACCAACAGCAACGGCCAGATGTCGGCGGACATTGCGGTGGGGCAGCGCGGACGTATCCAGATGTGGGACTACGCGAGCCTCCGCACCCGCCTCTTCTTCATCGATCAGAGTGGCTTCGGCCGCTGGCGCTTCTTAGGCAACAGCAGCGGCGAATTCATCTCTGCGCTGCAGCGCCGCCTGAACTGATGACGGCACCGGGCGTTGTGCGTGGGCGTGAGCTGCCACGCAAGACGCTCCACTTCACGACGGCGTCGGTGCCGGTGCTGCTCTGGTTCGGACTGTCGCAGCGCGTCGTGGCGACGGGGCTGCTCTGCCTCTTCGGCATCGCCTGTGTCGTGGAGGTGGCTCGCCGCCGTTCCAGCGCCGTGGCGGCGCAGTTCGATGCCACGGTCGGCACCATGCTCCGGCCACACGAGGTCGCCCGCGGCATCACCGGCGCGACCTGGCTGCTGGCGGCTCTGACGCTCGCCTGCCTCGCCGCGCCGCTCCCCGCCGCCATCGCCGCCACCTGGGCCGGCGCGGTGGGCGATGGGTCGGCCACGATCGCAGGCCGGGCGTGGCGCCGGCGGCATCCCGGTACGGGCAAGACCCTCGCCGGCAGCGCCACCTGCCTCGCGATGACGGCGCTCGGCGCGTGGTGGCTGGCGGGTTTCGGCGCCGCTGCTGCCGTGGGAATCGGCACGGTCGCAATGCTCGCCGAACGGCCGGATGTGGCGCTCGATGACAACGTGCGCGTGACCCTCGCTGCCGCCATCATCGCCTCCCTCCTGCTGGCACGCTGACACACCGGCTGGGCGCCGCGCGGTTTCGATAGATTGGCCACCATGACTGCGCCCGTCTCCACCGTCTCCACCGTCCCGACCGTCCCTGCCGCGCCGCGCCTCTTCCTGGTGGACGGTTACGCGCTGATCTATCGCGCGTTCTTCGCGTTGATCACCCGCCCGCTCAAGACCAGTCACGGTGTGAACACGTCGATCGCGTGGGGCATCGCGAACTTTCTCAACCGGCTCGTGAAGCAGCACCAGCCCGACTACCTGTGCTGGATCCACGACTCGGGTGCGACGTTCCGCGACGAGATGTACGCCGACTACAAGGCGACGCGCGAGAAGCTGGCCGACGACCTGCAGGCCGACTTCGACCTGGGCCTCGAGCACGTGCGCGCGTTGCTCGAGGCGTACGACACGCCGATCATCGCGCTCGAGGGCTTCGAGGCCGACGACGTGATCGGCACGCTGGCGCACCAGGGCGTCGCTGCCGGGCTGAACGTGGTCGTCGTCTCCGGCGACAAGGACTTCCACCAGCTCGTGCGCCCGGGCGTGTGGTTGCTGAACCCAGGCCGAGGCGGACCGGCCAGTGTGGATGAACATTGGGTGGGTGTGGAGAACGGCAGTGAACGCCTGGGCGTGCCGCCGGAACGCACGGTGGATTTCCTCGCGCTCGTGGGCGACGCGAGCGACAACGTGCCTGGCGTGAAAGGGATCGGCGAGAAGGGCGCGCAGGAGCTGATCGCCGAGTTCGGCGACCTCGAGCAGATCCTCGCCAACGTCGACCGGATCACGAAGAAGCGACCCCGCGAGGCGCTGCAGCAATACGAGGCCGAGGCGCGGTTGTCGAAGAAGCTCGTGACCATCTGCACCGACTGCAACGTGACGCTCGAGCTGGACCGCGTGCGCTTCCACCAGCCTGATCGTGCCGTGCTGCGGCAGGTGTACGTCGACCTCGAGTTCACGTCACTGGCGCGGCAGCTCAGCGACGAGCCGTCGACCCCCCCGGCCCGCAGCGACGACGCCCCACTCGATGTCGTGGCGGCCGATGCCCCGCCGGCGATCCCGGTATCGTATCGCACGATCAGCACCGTGGAGCAGTTGCACGAGTTCATCGCCCGGGCGCGCGCGGCGACGGTGATCGCGTTCGATACGGAGACGGTGGTGGACCCGGACTGCCCGATCGCGATCAACGCCATGCGGTCGCGGGTGGTCGGCCTGTCGTTCGCCACGGCACCTGGCGAGGCGTGGTATCTGCCGTTCCTGCATGCGCGCGCCGGTGCCCTGCAGGGTGACCTGCTCGATCCCGAGGCACATCAGGTGCTGCCGGTGCCGGAGAACCTCCCGCCGCTGACCGGCGAGGCGTGCCGCCCGCTGGTCGCGCTGCTCGAGGATGCGGCGGTGAAGAAGGTCGCGCAGAACGCGAAGTACGACATGCTCGTGCTGCGTCGTGCCGGCATCACGGTGCGCGGACTGGTGATGGACCCGATGCTGGCGAGCTACGTGCTCGACCCGGGCCGTCGCTCGCACGGTCTGGACGCGCTCGCGCTCGACATCTTCAGCCACCGCATGATCCCGTACGAGGAGGTCGCGGGAAAGGGCCGACACCAGGTCACGTTCGACCGCGTCGCGGTGGACGTCGCCACCACCTATTCGGCGGAAGACGCAGACTACACGCTCCGACTGTACGGACATTTCGATCCCCTGATCGAGCTGGCGGGGGCGCGGCCACTGCTGGATGGCATCGAGCTGCCGCTGGTGACCGTGCTCGCCGACATGGAGTGGGCCGGCATGGCGATCGACCTCGCATGGTTCGCGTCGCTCAAGGAGCGGTTCACCGTCGAGCGGCAGCGCGTGGAAGCGCAGATCTACGAGGCGGCCGGCGAGACCTTCAACATCAACTCCAACCCGCAGCTGCGCGTCATCCTCTTCGAGAAGCTCGGCCTGCCGGTGAGGAAGAAGACGGCCACGGGCCCCAGCACCGACGTGAGCGTGCTGCAGGAGCTGGCCGACGACGGACATGCCCTGCCGGCGCTGCTGATGGAATACCGTGAGATCTTCAAGCTCGAGGGCACGTATCTCGACTCGCTGCCGACGCTGGTCGATCCGCGCGACGGGCGCATTCACACGACGTTCAACCAGACCGTCGCGGGCACGGGCCGCCTGTCGTCCACCGATCCGAACCTGCAGAACATCCCGATCCGGCGTGAGCTGGGACGTGCCATCCGGCGCGGGTTCGTGGCGGCACCGGGCACGATCTTCCTCGCCGCCGACTACTCGCAGATCGAGCTGCGGCTGCTGGCGCACCTCTCGCAGGACCCCGCGTTCGTGACGGCGTTCCGCGCCGGCGGTGACATCCACAAGCAGACGGCGAGCATCATCTTCGGCGTACCGGTGGAGGCGGTCACGGGCGAGATGCGGGCGCGCGCGAAGACGATCAATTTCGCGACGATCTACGGCCAAGGGGCGCGTGCGCTGAGCCTGCAGCTGAAGATCGGCTTCGCCGAGGCGAAGGAGTTCATCGCCACGTACTTCGAACGGTTCGCGGGTATCCGTGCCTTCCTCGACTCGCAGGTGGTGAAGGCGCGCGAGACGGGCTACGTGGAGACGATCTTCGGTCGCAAGCGCTTCATCCCCGAGGTGCACGACCGGAACTTCAACACCCGCGCCTTCGGTGAGCGGATGGCGCAGAACTCGCCGCTGCAGGGAAGCGCGGCAGACCTGATCAAGATCGCGATGCTGAAGATCGCCGATCGCCTGCCGGTGGATGGCCACGGCGCACGCATGCTGCTGCAAGTGCACGACGAACTGGTGTTCGAGGTGCCGGTCGGCGCGATCGAGGCGGTGCGAGCACTCGTGGTGCACGAGATGGAACACGCTGCCGAGCTGAGTGTGCCGCTGGTGGTTGCCACGGGCTCCGGTGCGAACTGGCTCGACGCGAAGTGACCGCCGCCAACGCCTCGCGCCGGGGCGGGACGGGTGCACTCACCTGGCATGAATTCGCCGATCGCCGCGACGGGATGCTTCACGCGATGGACGGCGGGCTCTGGCTGCATCGGCACAGCTGGTTCGGCACACCGATGGCACATCTGGTGAGTACCGACCGCGACCTGCTGCTGGCGTACGGCGAATCGGTCGGCCTCCCCGCGCACCGCCTGCAGGAGAAGCCGCTGAAGGATCCGCGCACGGGGGTGCGCGGTCCGGCGTGGCACTGGGACCTCGTCGGTCGCTTCCTGCCACCGGTGCCGTGATCGAACGCTGCCGAGTGCCGTTGCCGTCGCCGTCGAGGCCTATTTCTCCGCGACGGCCTTCAAGGCGGCGAGTCCGCGTTCGAAGTCGCCGCCGATCTGGTCGTCCATCGTCACGAACACCTGCATCAGTTTCGAGACGAACGGCGAAGCGCCAGACATCGCCCATGTGACCCGGGTCGAGTCGCCGACGGGCGTGAAGGTGTACTCGGCGAGGTTGGTGCTGGCGATCGGCTTGGTGAACGCGATCTCGGTGATGACGCGCGTCACCGGGGTCGATTCCTTGATCTCCATGCGGCCCGCACCCGCCTTGCCGTTGCCACTCCACCGGTAGGTGGCTCCGACACCGGTGGCGGCGCCTGCGATGGACCGCTCCATCGCCGGATCGAGCTTCTCCCACGGCGACCAGAGGCCGAAGTTGCGGAAGTCGTTGACGAGCGGGAACACCGTGGTCGGTGGGGCGGCGATGGTGATGCTGCGCTCGACACGGAACCTGTCTGGCGTGCGCAGGGCAGCGATCGCGATCATGCCGCAGATCGCGAGGCAGACGACGAGCAGCTGCTTGATCATCGGAAAGACTCCTGGCGTGGCGCAGTGACGGCGGGTGTCCATCGCCGCGGTGACGAGCGACGTCGCGGCGAGCCCCTATGCTACAGCGCGGCGGCGCCTGCCGCGATCCCCGCGGCCTCTCGCCGCAGTGCCGCCAGCTCGCCGGAGAGGCTGGCCTGCAGCGCTGGGTCGTCACGGAAGTGCCGCCAGGCTCGCGCGCGCATCAGCAGCCGGCGTACGCGCTCGGAGTAGCGCAGGTCCCACGACGCACTCGGGATGAGCGACGCAGCGTACAGCGCCGCCCACCAGCCTCGCGTCAGCCACCAGACGAGCACCGTCTGCAGCGCGTAGAACAGCGGCACCAGCAGCAGGCCGAGGACGACGGTGTTCATCGCCACGTTCGAGCGGGCGCTGGCCGTGCGGCGGCCGAGCGAGCGTGTGAGCCAGAACGGGAGCTGGTGATTGAGTCGGCCCCAGAGTGCGAGCGGCACGCCGACGGCGGCCAGCAGCAGCTCCCGGACCACGAACCGACCGGCCGCCGGCAAGCGCGTGTCGAGCGTCACGTCGTCGAGCCGGATGCCGAGTGCCGTTGCCGTGCGCTGCAGCGACAGCAGCCGGCGTTGCACGCCCACGACCTGATCGGAAACCGCCGGCGCAAGCTCGCCGCGTCCGAGGCGCTGCCGGATCGCGTCGGCCTGCCGCGCCACACCGACCTTGACCGCGATCGGCGCATCTGCGTCATCGAGCGGCCGGATCTCGTCACCCGCCGACGCCAGCACGGTGGCCAGGTCGAGCGCCTCGGCCGCCTCCCTGGCGTCACCGAAGTTCATCGTGACGGCGTGCAAGCGGCGCGCGACGAGTGTCGTCAGCGCGTCCACGGTCGCCTCCGTCGAGGTGAGCGCATCGATCGTGATGGGCGCTCCCACTTCGACCAGGACGCGCGAGCGGAGCGCGTGCTTGAGCTCGTAGTTGATCCCGACAGGCACGATCGTCACGCCGACCACGCCGGCCGACTGCGCTGCCAGGGCGATGCGCGCCGTGCCCGTCTTGATCGGCGCGAGGCGAGGCTCGTCCCAGCTGCGTCCCTCGGGGAAGATCAAGACCACCTGTCCAGCCGCGAGGGCCCCGTGGATCGCCGCGAATGCGTCGGTATTGCGTGACGCTTCGAAGGCAGCACCGGCTTCGGGCGCTGCCCCGGCGGTCGCACGCTCGTCGGCGACACGACGGAGCGGCACCACCCGCATGTGGCGAAGGAATGCGGCCATCATGGGGTTGGCAAAGAGGGTCGCCTTGCCGGTGAAGGTGAGCTGACGCGGCGTGACGAGTCCGGCGAAGATGGCATCCATCAGCTCGTTCGGATGGTTCACCACGAGCAACACCGGCCCAGTCATCGGAATACGTTCGCCACCGTCGATCACCACGTCCCGGTAGAACCAGCGCACCGCGAGCCGCGCCGTGCCGCGCAGCACCCGGTACGTCAGCGAACCGGGATCAGACGACATTGGCATCCGGTGCAACCGTTTCGCGATCGGACGCGCGCGCTGCCGCTGCGCCGGCCTGCTCATCCACCATCGTCAGGAGCCATGCGCCAACGACGAAGAAGATGATCACCGACAGGATCGCGACGCGGCTGTTCCCGGACACCTGTGCGGCCACCGCGAATGCCAGCGGACCGAGGATGCCGCCGAACTTTTCGAAGACGCTGAAGAAGCCGAAGAACTCGCCACTCTTGTGCCTGGGCACCAGCGTCGCGAAGAGCGAACGACTGAGCGCCTGCGTGCCACCCTGCACCAGACCGACGGCAATCGCGAGAATCCAGAAGTCGCGCGCCGTTCGCAGGAAGAAGCCGAAGATGCAGATGCCGGTGTAGACGAGGAGGCCGATGAAGATCGAGCGCTTTGCGCCGATGCGCCCGGCCAGCCCTCCAAATGCGAACGCGGCAGGAATCCCGATGAACTGGACCAGCAGGATCGCCGCGATGAGCTGCCCCTGATCGATCCCGAGCTCGGTGCCGTACACACTCGCCATCTTGATGATGGTCTGGATGCCGTCGTTGTAGATCGTGAACGCGAGCATCATCAGGAAGGCCTGCTTGTAGTCGCGCAGGTCACGCAGCGTGGTTCCAAGGCGTCGGATGGACGCGCGGATGGGTGCCATGCGCGTGGCCTCATCGAGCTCGTGGGCGCGTCGGGGCTCGGCCACGGTGCGCAGCACGGGGATGGCGAATGCGAGCCACCAGGCCGCCACCGCGATGAAGCTGAGCCGCACGGGCAACGTCGCCTGTGATGGCGTGAGACCCGCACCATGCGGCAGGCCGAAGAGCGCAGGCTTCTGGATGACGAGCAGCGCGAACGCGAGCAGCAAGCCGCCGCCGACGTAGCCCAGGGCGTACCCGGCCGTGGAGACGCGATCGATCTCCGACTCGTCGGCGATGTGCGGCAGCAGCGACTCGTAGAAGGTCATGCTGCCCGTCGCACCGGCGAGAGACAGGATGAAGGCGATCGAGGCGTAGGTGATGTCACCGCGCCCGATGAAGAACATCGCCGACGTCGCGCCCGCGCCGAGCAGCATGAAGGCGACCAGGAACTTCTTCTTGGCCGCCTTGAAATCGGCGAGCGCACCGAGGATCGGGGCGAGGATGGCGATGAGCACGGCGCCGATCGTGTTCACGTAGCCCCACCACGCCGACGCCCGATCAGGCTCCATGCCAGATGCCGCGACCTTCACGAAGAAGATCGGGAAGACGGCGGTGGTGATGATCGTCTGCATGCCCGAGATGCCCCAGTCGTACATGGCCCAGGCGCGCAGTTCGGGACGGTGCAGTCCGATCGCAGTCAGCCAGCGGGGACCGGTGCGGCCGGGGGACTGCTGCCGGCTGGTGGGTGTTGTGGACACTGGACCGTGGGCGAGAAGGTGGCGGGACGGTGCGTCGGAAACGCTAACGTGCAACGTCGGGTCCGGCAGGGCTCGGCGCGATACGTCACCTGACGTATCATTCCCCTCATGTCGCCGCTCACGCCGATTTCGTCCCCTGTTGCAACGCCGGGTGCCGCCCGGTGGTGGTTCAGCCTCGGCGGTGTGTTGTGGCTGGCCGGGTGCGGCGGCGACAAGCCCTCCACGACCACGAATTCGACGGGTGTGGCACCGAGCCTGATCACGGAGGTGACCGATTCGGCCGTCGTGCCGGCTGCCGACCTCTGGGCCGTCGTCGATGGTTCAGCGGTCTACCTGCCCGCCGACGGTGGTTCGGCGCAGGTGGTCCTGCCCCCGGTGCATGACGACAGCGTCCCGCGCGCTTCCGCCGTGACGATGCCCGCCTCGGTCGCCCCTGCCTCGATCGATCTGTTCTCGCCATCCGGCAAGGTCGCCACGGTGGCAGTCGGGGAGTACACTGCCGGCGCCCAGCGCGAGGTCGCCGAGGCCTGCGACGCGTGGCCGGTGGTCCCGCTGCGCGACGCGCCGACGGGTGACGGGGCATGGACTGTGGCGCTCCTGGCCGGCACCGCCACAGCGATACCGGCGGATCGGCTCGGTGGATTGTCCGCGACCGACTCGTCGCGACTGGTCGTCGAGATCACGAAGGCTGCGTCGCTGCTCCCGCTCGACAGCGCCGGCCTGCTGCGGCGCGTGCCCTTCGGAGTGACGCTCGCCTATCGAACCAGACTCGACGCGGGGGTCGAACTGGTGGTCGCCGTCGTCGAACGACGGCTGAACATGGAGGCGTCACCGAAGACGGAGCGCACGGTCCTGCTCCTCGAAAAGCAACGGGGCGCCCGGGCGTTTTCCACGGTCTGGCGCGAGACACAGTTCGCCACCGAAGACGACCTGATCGCCATCGACGTGCTGGCCATCGTGACGTTCAACGAGGGCACCCCCCGCCCCTCGGTCTTCCTCGGCGAAGACTTCGGGGATGGCTCCCGGGTGCAATTGCTGCAGCGGTCGGGGGCGGGAACGTGGAGCCTGCGCTGGTCGAGTGCGTATACGGGCTGCTGACGGGCAGCGTGACTGCTCAGGTGGGACCGGCGCTGGTCGAGCACTCAAACGGGCTGCCGAAGGGCAGCGTAACTGCTCAGGCGGCGACGTTCGGCCGCACACCGAGCGCCGCCGGTGCCCGGTATCGACCCGAGGCGATGCCGAGCGCGGTGAGGGTCAGGACGTAAGGGATCGCCAGGAAGATCTGGTACGGGATCGTCAGCCCGAGAGCCTGACCGAGGAATTGGAGTGCGCTGGCCATGCCGAACAGTAGCGCCGCCATCAAGGCACCAACTGGATGCCATCGGCCCAGTGCAACGATTGCGATGGCAATGAATCCTCGGCCGGCCGACATGCCTTCGGCGAAGGTTCCGACCTGGGCGAGGACGAGCGTGCCTCCAGCGAGTCCGCCGCAGGCGCCGCCGAAGAGGGTTGCCCACAGTTGGATTCGTCGTGGTCTGGCACCGGCTGCGCGGGCTGCGGCGGGATTCTCGCCGGTAGCTCGGAGGGCGAGTCCGGCGTGGGTGCGGTAGAGCCACCACCAGACGGTGGGGACGAGCAGGAAGGCGACGTAGGTGGGCAGGGGTTGCTGAAAGAGGGGGCGCCCGAGGATCGGGAGGTCCTTCAGCAGTGGGATTCCGATCGGCCCGAGCGTTGGTGCCGAGAGTGCGGCGCCGGAGTCGCCGTAGATCACCCGGTAGAGCGTGCTGGTGATACCGAGCCCGAGCATCGTGATGGCGGTACCCGTGATGATCTGGTCAGCCACGAGTCCGATGGCGACGAGGGCGAACACGGCCGTGATGGCGACCCCGGCCGCTGCCGCGGCGAGGAGTGCGGGCGCGGGTCCGAGTGTGGAGGCGGTGGCGAGTCCGGCGAGGCAGCCGACGATGATGGCGCCCTCGAGGCCGACGTTGATGACTCCGCTGCGTTCCGCGATCGTTTCGCCGAGTGCGGCGATGAGGAGTGGGGTGGCGCTGCGGATGGAGGCGTCGAGGAAGTCCGCGAGTGGGGCGGCTGTCATGGTGAGGGTGGGGTGGGTGCGGCGGACACGCTCGAGGGTTCGGGCGTGCGCGGGGGCGCCCCCCGATTCCATGATGTGGTCGAGGCGAGGCGTTCTCCAACCCATTCCGACGCCAGCAGCATCAGGATGACGCAGGCTTCGACGACCCCGACCATTCCTGCGGGCACGTGCGCTTCGCGCTGCATCGCGCTGGCTCCGGCCTCGAGGGCTCCGAACACGATTGCCGATCCGACGGCTGCGATCGGGTTGAGTCGAGCGAGGAGGGCGACGGCGATCGCCGTAAAGCCGTAGCCGGGCGACAGGTTTTCGTAGAGTGCGTAGGTGACGCCCGTCACCTCGACCGCGCCGCCGAGTCCGGCGAGAGCCCCGCTGAGGACGAACGCCAGCACGGTGACGCGCGTGACGTCGACGCCACCAGCGCTGGACGCTGCGCGTGAGTTTGCGCCAGTCATGCGGAGCCTGAAACCAGATGCGGTGGCATGGAGGAACCAGGCCATGCCGATGGCCAGCAACACAGCCAGTGCGAATCCGATGTGAAGGCGCGTGCCTGTCATCAGGCGTGGCAGTCGCAGCGCCTGCTCGATGAGTGGTGACTGCGGGAAGGTTCGTGTCGGCTCCTGGAGCGGGCCACGGACGAGCAGTCCCGTGACGTTCAGCGCCACGACGTTGAGCATGATGGTGCTGATGACTTCGAGCACGCCGAAGCGCACCTTGAGCAGTGCGGGCACGAAGGCCCAGGCACCGCCCGCGATCAGTCCGGCGCACAGTGCGAGCATCGTGCCGATGAGGCCGAAGGATGCAGGCACCGCGATTGCCATCGCGGTTGCCGCAGTGGCGCCCAGCAGGAGCTGACCTTCGGCCCCGATGTTCAGGATGCCGGCGCGGAAGGCAACGGCGACGGCGAGGCCTGTGAAGAGCAGCGGTGTGGCGCGCAGCAACGTGCCGGATGCGATGACGGACCAGGAGCTGAATGCACCCTGCCACAGCGCCGACAGCGCGTCGCGTACGGAGTATCCGCTGATCGCAAGGAGGGCGGACAGCACGGCGACCGCCAGAACGCCGGCGAGCAGCAGGTCGAGTAGCGGGCGTGTGACGGCGTGTGTCCTGGTCATCGTCTGGCGCGTCTCAGGCGTCGAGCATCGCGCGTCCGACGAGGTCGCGGTCGTTCGGTACGTCGTACGTGCGTCCGCCGGCGACGACGATGATGCGGTCGGCAAGGGCGAGGACTTCATCGAGATCGCTCGAGTAGACCACGACGGCGGTTCCAGCATCGCGCGCTGCACGAAGCGCGTCGTGCACGCTGGTGGTGGCGCGGATGTCGAGTCCGCGCGTGGGATTCTCGACCACGAGCGCGCGCGGGTCGTCTGCCAGTTCCCGACCGATGACGAACTTCTGCTGGTTCCCGCCCGAGAGTTGGCGCATCGTGGTGTTTGGCTCGGGTGCGCGCACATCACGTTCGCGCATCATCGCGGCGGCCTGGCCACGCAGGGTGTTCCACGCCACGAGTCCCTTCCGCGAGCCGGCGCCGCGCAGTGCCAGGTTTTCGAGCAGCGTGGCGTCGAGGACCACGGCGTCCCGGTGTCGATCCTCCGGTACCCAGCCGATGCTGGCTGGCAGCGTCGCGGTACCGCGGAGCGGGGTGAGTCGACCAGCCATGACGCGGAGCAGCTCGCGCTGTCCTGCCCCCTCGATCGCGGCGATACCGAGAATCTCGCCGGCGTGCACGCCAAGGGTGGCATCACGCAGTCGTTCGGCGCCGTTCTCGTCGGTCGCGGTGACACCGCGCAGTGTGATGATGGGGTTGGTCGGCCGGAGAGCGATCGATGTGTGTCGACGACCGTCCTTGTCACGGACGGCGAGTGGCGTCAACCCCAGCATCGCGTGGGCGAGCGCCGTTTCGGTAGTCGCGTCGGCGCGGGTTTCGAGTATTGTGCGGCCGCGTCGCAGGACCGTGATCCGATCGGCGATGCTGAGGATCTCTCGCAGCTTGTGCGCGATGAGGATGACCGTTCCGCCGTCGTCGGCGAACCGTCGTGCCCAGGTCAGAAGGTCGCGGGATTCGTCGGGCGAAAGAACGGCGGTCGGCTCGTCGAGGATCAGGGTGTGCGTGTTGCGTGCCAGGGCCTTGACGATTTCCAGCCGCTGCTGCGCGCTCAGCGGGAGCGTGCCGACTCGTGCGTGAGGGTCGAGTGGCAGTCCGGTATCCGCGGAGATGCGCGTGATGAGCGTCGCCGTCGCATGCAAGTCGAGCGTTCCCGTCCCGCCGAGGGCGACGTTCTCCGCGACCGTCATGGCGTCGACGAGTGCGAAGTGTTGCTGGACCATCCCGATGCCGGCGCGCATCGCATCGCGTGGCGAGCGCGGGGCGAGTGGGGCGCCGTCCAGCGTCATGGTGCCGGAATCCGGTGTTTCGAGTCCGAATGCGATTTTCATCAGCGTGGTCTTGCCGGCGCCATTCTCGCCGACGAGTGCGTGGACTTCGCCTGCTGCGGCGTTGAGTGATGCGCCGTCGAGCGCCTGCAGTCCGCCATAGCGGCGGCTGATTGCGTGCAGTGCGAGGCGCGGTGCGCCGCTGGTCACAGTCCCGTTGGTGCCGGGAGGAAGGACCATGGCAGTTGCCAGTGTTCGGCTGTTGCGCGCGCGAGGGCCTGCACGCCGAGTGTTTCGGTCGCGTAGTGGCCGGCGTAAATCACCACGAGGCCGGACTCCTCGGCGTCGATGGCCGTGTGGTGCGGTCCTTCTCCGACGACGAGTGTATCGGCGCCGAGTGCGATCGCTTCGCGGATCGAGTCGGTCGACGCGCCTCCGCCGGAGCAGATCGCGACGCGTCGGGTGCGGCGTGTGGCGTCGTGTGGCGTGACGACGACGTGGTGTGCGTGTGTGGCGGCGAATGCGCGGGCACGATCGACGAGCGTTGCCGTGGGCAGATCGGTGTCGGCAGTGACGCCGATCGGTACGCCCTTGTACGGGAGCCAGGTCGAGGACGGCGTCAGTCCCAGCGTCGTCGCGAGGAGCACGTTGTTGCCGAGCGAAGCGTGTCGGTCGAGAGGCAGGTGGGTGCCGTAGACCGCGATGTCGTGCTCGACGAGGATGCGCGTCTTTTGGTACTGTGCGCCGCGCACCCGCTGTGCGCCGGCCCAGAAGAGGCCGTGGTGCACGAGCAGGAGGTTTGCGCCGGCGGAGACGCACGCCTCGATCGTCCGGAGAGAGGCATCGACCGCGGCGGCTATCCGGGTGACGGGTCCCTGATGGTCGAACTGGAGGCCGTTCAGTGCACCGGTGTAGTCCGGTGTGGTGCTCGTCTCGAGGAGGTCGTCGAGCCAGGTGGAGATCGCGTGGGCGGCTGGCCTGGTGGTCATGGGCGGGCGGGAGCGACTGCGGGCGGCAGTGGTGCGGTGAAGGTGCCGGCGACCATCAGTTTCGTGACCGAATCGACGGTGGCGAGCGCCGTTGCGGGGATCGAGGCGCGCAGTGCTGGATTGATGACGAGTCTGACCACGTCGGTTTTCATGCCGAGCGAGATGACGCGGGGTTTGAACGTGCCGTCGCGGACTTCGCGGGCGACGAGGAGGAGGGCGTGCGGGAGGTCGATGACGACGCTCCCGAGCACCACTTCCGGCGCGACGGCGTTTTGGTCGCTGTTCGCTCCGAATACGCGGATGTTCGGGGATTGGCGTGCCGCCTGAAAGATGCCGAGTCCGGCGGCATCGGCGTTCTGGAAGATGATGTCGACGCCCCGTCCGATCTGTGCGAGGGCCTGTTCCTTTCCGGCGGCGGCGTCGTCCCAGTTGCCGAGGTAGGAGGTGATGACCCTGACGTTGGGATTGACGGAGCGAGCGCCTTCGGCGAAGGCGTAAAAGCTGCGTTTCACGGGGGGGATTTCCTGTCCTCCGATGGCGCCGATGACGTTCGATTTCGTGGTGGCACCGGCGACGATTCCAGCGAGGTAGGCACCGTCTTCGAAGGCGAACTCGAGTCCGGCGAGGTTCGGGCCGGTGCGGGTACCCGAGGTGGTGACGTAGATCGTGTTGGGGAAGTCCGGGGCGACCCGTTCAGCGGCGTCCTGGTACTCGAATCCATGTCCGAACACGAGGGCGTACCCCTGCTCACCGTAGAGCCGGAAGTTTTCATCGAACTCGGCCGGGGTTTTCGTCTGGATGTGCGAGGTTCGCGAGCCGAGTGAGTCGCGTATGCGCTCGAGTCCGGCGAAGGCTCCCCCATTCCAGGCCTGATCGGAGACAGGTCCGGGTGTGAGGAGTGCGATCCGGACGGTTCCAGCAGGGTCAGCCGAGTCAGCGGTTTTTTGGTCCGACGACTGTGCGCAGGCTGACACGAGGAGCGTCAGAAAGAGCGCAGCAAATGTGGAAAACCGGGCTTTCGACCCGGTTCTACGGAGGTAAACCATTGGTGTATAGCGAATTACGGTTTTGTGCAGAACATCGGAGTTGTCTACACCGACGGTGCGATGGGAGCGTCTGCAGCGTCGAGGGTCATCGCTGTCAGTCGTTGGTAGTACCGAGGATGAGTTCGAGGACGCGAGCGAGATCATCGTTCGAGTAGAAGTGGATGCGGAGTTCGCCTTTCGGATTTTTGCCTTTCCCGAGGTGAACGCTGGCATCGGTCTGAAGGTGTCGTCGCAGTTGATCTTCGATGGCGCGTGCTTCGGCGGAATGCCGGGATGCCGTTTTGGCGGACTCGGGTTTTGCGAGTTGTTTCGCGGCGGGGCTGCTCTGGACGCGTCGTTCGACGTCTCGGACGGAGAGTCCTCGTGCGGCGGCTTCACGGGCGAGGTCGGTGATGGATCGTTCGTCGCCGAGTCCGAGGAGCGCGCGTGCGTGTCCGAGGGAGATGTTGCCGTCGGCGAGGAGTCGTCTGACGGCGGCGGGGAGTTGGAGGAGTCGGAGGAGGTTGGCGACGGTGGAGCGATCTTTTCCGACGACCTCACCGACCTGGGTATGTGAGAGTGCGAATTCATCGACGAGGCGTTTGTAGCCTTCGGCTTCTTCGAGCGGGTTGAGGTCACTCCGCTGGAGGTTTTCGATGAGCGCGAGGGTGAGGAGCGTTTTGTCGTCGATACTTCGCACGACGGCGCTGATGGTGGTCCATCCGAGTGCTGACGCGGCGCGGAACCGGCGTTCGCCTGCGATCAATTCGTAGCCAGCGCCGTTGGGAGCTGGGCGTACGGTGATTGGCTGGAGGAGTCCGGAGGCTCGGAGGGACGCTTGGAGTTCAGCGAGTTCCTCGAGCCTGAATTCTTTCCGTGGCTGGTACGGGTTGGGTCGGATTTCGCTCAGTCTGAGCTGCTCGAGTCCGATGCTGTTCGCGTCGCTGGATGCCGGTCCGGTGTTCCGGGGTTCCGGGTTTTTCATGGCGAGGAGCGCTTCGAGACCGCGTCCCAGTCGTCGGGGTTGTTCAGGGGTCATGGTTGTCCGTTATCGCGGCATCGACTGCTGTCGCGTTCCGTGGGGGGAGGACAGGGGATGGCTGTTCAGTTGCTTCGACGGTCGTCGGCGGGAGTCGTGGCGCGGTGTCGAGCGATCAATTCCTTGGCGGCGGCCATGTAGGCTTGTGCGCCGACTGATGCGAGGTCGTAGAGGATGATCGGTTTGCCGAAGCTTGGGGCTTCGGCGAGTCGCACGTTTCGTGGGATGACGGACTCGAAGACTTTGGGTCCGAAGTATTCACGGGCGTCGGTGGCGACCTGTCGGGAGAGGTTGAGTCGAGCGTCGTACATGGTGAGCAGGACGCCATCGATGCCGAGCGAGCTGTTGACGCTTCGTTGGACCAGGTGGACCGTATTGAGCAGTTGGGAGAGTCCTTCGAGGGCGTAGTATTCGCACTGCACGGGGATGAGCAGGGCATCGGCGGCGGCGAGCATGTTGACGGTGATGAGGCCGAGCGATGGTGGGCAATCGATGAGGATGTAGTCGTAGTCGTCGCGGACTTCTGCGACGGCTTTGCGCATCATCGCTTCCCGTTCTTCCCGATCGACGAGTTCGACTTCGGCACCGGCGAGGTCGGCTGTGGCTGGGAGGACATCGAGCGTCGGGAACTGGACGTGCCGATGCCGAGATTCCGCGATGGTGGCTTCTCCGATGAGGACGTCGTAGGTGGTGCGGGTGACGTCGTCTCGTGACAGGCCGATCCCCGAGCTGGCGTTGCCTTGGGGATCGCCGTCGATGAGGAGGGTTCTTTGCTCTGCGACCGCCAGGCTGGCGGCGAGATTGACGGCGGTCGTGGTCTTGCCCACACCGCCCTTCTGATTCGCGATTGCTATGACTCGTGCCACGGTAGGTGCGGCGAGGGATGAAGAGAACCTGCGCCGAATATACTCCGCGGCTCCCACTTCCGTTTATCACGGTGTTCCACGTGAAACACTCCTGATGCGGACAGACATGTTTCACGTGAAACAGAACGCCCGCCACGGACTGCCAGAGGCAAGTCTTTGTCACACAACGGCTTGCGCTCAATCACCGAACGAATGCCGAAGCCAGCCGGAGCCAGAGTGAGACGGCTCCCCCCCAACGCACCATACCACCTCATCGGCTCAGCCCGCCCACGCGCTTGGCACCATCACGCCTTTCCCTCTTCCCCTCCCGCAACGACACCACAACTTGGTCCCTCCCCCCCCTCCCTCTCCGAATCATCACGCCACATGCCCCTCCCCCTCAACGCCGACAGTCCGACCCTCGCCATCAGGAAAGCCGCCTTCGAACTCGCCGGCCTCTCCCGCGCACGCATCGACGACGTCCTCAACCTGACCGACGAAGAGTTCCGCATCGAAGGTGACCTCATCGCCATCGGCCCGCTCCCCAGCATCGATGATGTCCCCGACCTCATCCAACTGTTCGAGGAGGCCGGACTCCAATACTTCGACGACTTCATCGAACTCCCCGGCGGCATGCCTGCCTGGCTCGAGCTCTTCGTGCGGCATCGGTGACGTCGCTCGCCGCGGCGTGCAGTGACGCCAGCTACGGCATCGTCCGCGGCAAATGCAACGGCAACGGCAACGGCGACGGCGACAACGACGGCGACGGCATCATCGCAACCGCGCCAAGGAACTGAATGGAGACAGAGAGGTCGGCGCGTGGCTTCACGGACGGTGAAGCGCGCAGCCTCTGGCTCGTGGGCACACGCAATCGCAACGGAAAACGGCGACGGCGCAACAAAAAACCAGCTGATTGCACGGCAGGCGCTGTGGCCGCACCCGAGCGCGTCGGCAGTTCCGCAAATGAACGTTGCCCCGGATCACTTCGAGCCGGAGCGACGTGCAGACCGCTCTGTTTCCTTTCGGTTTGATCGCGCCGTTGCGTTGACGCTCTATCGCCGCCCAGTCACACGTTCACAGCGCGCGCTCGCGACCCCGTCGCACCGGCGAGCGAGATGAGCGGACGGGCGGTGGCGGCGGCGTGATGCGGTGCACCCCGTGCCATCCGCACACCAGACACCAGCTCGACCGGAAGCCGCGCAGCAGCTTCATCACGCCGCTCGGCTCCATCCGCATCGTTTCCGCATCACACTGCGGACAGCGGATGCCGTCGGGAAGAATCCAGAGAAATACGACCGTCGCCGCGATCCCGCGCAGCACGAACAACCCGCCGAAGACAAGGACGAACAGCGCAGCTTCCGACATGCAGTCCTCTCTCTGCGGGTGTTCCTCATCTCGAATCGAACGGCTCTTCGGGTGCACTCGTCGGCAGGCGGCTTTCAGCCGAGCTGCCCTGCCGTGCTGCCCTGCCGCGGTCCCACGCCGCGGTCCCACGCCCCAGTCCTACGTCATGCTTCCCCGCCGTGCTCCCTCGCCGCGGTCCGCCCCACACGAGACACCGCAGCGGTCGGTCGTCAGAGGCGCGCCTCGATGGCCGACCACGCCTCGACGAAGG
>Ga0105045_10000509_pt1 | contig 28639 bp, 17 predicted proteins | sample MAT02_FD_78089 | JGI IMG/M metagenome (GOLD analysis project Ga0105045, IMG submission 78089) | Freshwater microbial communities from Lake Fryxell liftoff mats and glacier meltwater in Antarctica - MAT-02 (megahit assembly) | ecosystem: Environmental > Aquatic > Freshwater > Ice > Liftoff... | reverse complement strand
TCGGCGTGGGGGGCGTCGGCTCCTGGAGCGCCGAAGCACTGGCACGCAGCGGCGTTGGCAGCTTGACCCTCATCGATCTGGACCATGTGGCTGAATCGAACATCAACCGGCAGGTGCAAGCGCTGGACTCCACGCTGGGCCAGGCCAAGGTGCAGGCCATGCGTGAGCGAATCGCACAGATCAACCCGCTGTGTGAGGTTTACGGCGTGGAGGAATTTGTCGATGTCGACAACTGGCCGGGCATTTTGCCGCTGGGGGTGGACGCGGTTATCGACGCCTGTGACCAGGTGCGCGCCAAGGTTGCCATGGCCGACTGGGCGCGTCGCAGCAAGGCGGTGTTCATCACCGTCGGCGCGGCCGGTGGCAAACGACTTGCGCACAAGGTCGACATCGATGATGTGTCGCGAAGCACGCACGATCCGCTGCTGGCCCGCATGCGCACCTTGCTGCGCAAACAGCACGGCGCTCCGGCTGCCGGTCGCACCATGGGCATTGCCTGTGTGTTCAGCCGCGAACCGGTGCAGGCGGTCGACCCTTCCTGCGCAATGGAGTCGGATGGATCGCTCAATTGCCACGGATACGGCTCGATGGTCAGCGTGACCGCCACCTTCGGCCAATGCGCGGCCGGATGGGTGGTGGATCAACTCGCGCAGCGGCACTGATCGCCAGTCAAAACCGCTGTCTTTTTCTGGTTATACTCTGAGGCTTTGCAGCGCGGCACAAACCGTACAGCAAGAGAGAAGTGGGACGTTAGCTCAGTTGGTAGAGCAGCGGACTTTTAATCCGTTGGTCGGCAGTTCGAGCCTGCCACGTCCTACCAGTCGATTCAAGGACTTGGCTCAAAAGGCCAGGTCCTTTTTTCATGGTGCGCCGGCGGCTACCATCCATGCTGGCAGCAACTGGAAGGACATTCATGGCGCAGACGCAAGACACCCACTCGAAAACCGTCGGGTACGTCCTTTGGATCTTTGGCTTCACGGGCTCGCACCGTTTCTACTACGGAAAACCGGTGACCGGCACGATCTGGTTCTTCACGCTGGGCTTGCTGGGCATCGGCTGGCTGATCGACCTGTTTCTGATTCCGTCAATGGACCGCCAGGCCGATTTCCGCTTCCGATCTGGTCCCATCAATTACTCGGTGGCCTGGGTTCTGCTGACGTTCCTGGGCTTTTTCGGCGTGCACCGCATGTACATGGGCAAGTGGATCACCGGCCTGCTGTATCTGGTCACGCTAGGTTTGTTTGGCCTGGGTTACCTGTATGACTACTGGACCTTGAACGACCAGATCGCGATCAAGAACGGATCGTCCTGAAGGCGTGCGGGCCCTATCAGAAGCACCGGCAGGACGACGCATTGCGGTTCCATGAAGCCGGGTCTGATGCTTCCTGTCTTGTACTCGTTCCGTCGCTGTCCGTATGCGATCCGGGCGCGCATGGCCTTGCATGTTGCACGGGTCGCGGTTGAGATACGGGAGGTGGCACTGCGCGACAAACCCGAAGCCTTGCGCAGGATTTCCGCCAAGGCCACTGTGCCGGTTCTGCAGCTGCCCGACGGGCAACTGCTCGATGAAAGCCTCGATATCCTGGTGTGGGCATTGCAGCAGCACGACCCGCACGACTGGCTGGCGCGGTGGCAGGATCCCGAAATGCAGCAGTGGGTGAGGCGTAACGATACCGAGTTCAAACCCTTGCTCGATCGCTATAAATATGCATCCCGCGATGCGGGTCTGTCGCAGCGGGCGCAGCGTGACGCTGCGGTGCAGGGGTTCATCGGTCCGTTGGATACGATGCTGGCGCGTCAAGGCTACGTGTGCGGCTGCGCTCCAGGCTGGGCCGATCTGGCGGTGTTTCCTTTTGTGCGGCAGTTCGCCATGGTCGAGCCTGGCTGGTTCGCGTCGGCCGCGTTGCCCCATGTCAGGCACTGGCTACAGGGTTGGTTGGCCAGCGACTGGTTCGCTGCGGTGATGGCCAAGCATCCGGTGTGGGCGGGCGAAGCTTTGGCCTGCGAGCGCTGAGTGGAGCTTGTGGTGTAGATTGGGGTCTATGAAATTTCATTTGTCGATGGTGCCCCATGCATGAAACGCTGTTGGAGACTGCAGCACGTATCTGGTCCAGCCTGGGTGCGGTGGCAGTGTCTGGTGCGCGCATCGTCGGCCTCGTGCTGGTCGCATGGCTGGCGCTGAGTGTCACGCGCCGTGCCTTGCGCGTGTTGCGTTCGCGGATCGCCATGCGTCTGGACGATGCAGAGGCGATCAAACGCGCCGACACGCTGAGCCGGGTTTTTCGCTATACCACCACCGTGGTGATCAGCCTGATCACGTTCATCGCGGTCTTGTCCGAGTTGGGGGTGTCGGTGGCACCGATCCTGGGTGCCGCCGGCGTGGTGGGGCTGGCCGTCGGCTTTGGCGCGCAGAGCCTGGTCAAGGACTACGTGACCGGCCTGTTGATGCTGGTGGAAAACCAGATCAGGCTGGGCGACGTGGTGCAGCTGGGCGAACACAGCGGGTCGGTGGAAGAGGTCACCTTGCGCTATGTGCGCCTGCGCGACTACAGTGGCAATGTGTATTTCATTCCCAATGGCACGATCTCGGCGGTGATCAACATGAGCCGTGGCTTCGCGCATGCGGTGATCGACATTGGCGTGGGTTACGGTGCCGATCTGGATCGGGTGATACAGGTCATGCGCGAAGTGGCCGTCGATTTGCGCAGCGATCCGCTGTACGCACCTCAGATTCTTGACGATCTGGAAGTCGCTGGCGTTCAGGACTGGGCCGAGTCCGCAGTCAAAATTCGCGCGCGCATTCGCGTGGTCGCTTCGTCCCAGTGGGCGGTGCGCCGCGAATATTTGTTGCGGCTCAAGCGGGCGTTCGATGCGCAGGGGATCGAGATACCGTTTCCACAACTCACCTTGCGCCGGCAACCGAATCCGGCTCCGGTGCAGGTTTCGTAGCGCTTGCCTCGGTCGTGCTGGGTTGTGGCGGTTGTGGAGATTGCGTGTCTGGCAAAGGACCCACCAGCACGTTGAAATCCACCGGCCTGGCCAACACCAGGGAAGGCAACACCGTGGACACGGCAGCATAGATGAGCAAGGCACCGTACAGCACATCGGAGACCTGGAAGCGCTCGCGCAGGATGGTGGCCAGCACCAGCGTGAAGATCAGGGTCGGCGTCAACGCAGTGGCCACGCGCAGGCTTCCTCTGGCGGTTTCGCCACCGGTCATGCGCCGGTGCAGCCAGATCGATCCGATGCGCATTGGCAGCACCACGACCGTGAGGCCCAGGCCCCACCCCAAGGCTTCCCAGCTCAGCGCTCCCGAAGGAACCCGCATGCCCATGTAGAAGAAATAGAACGGCACGAAGAACGACGCGAACATTTGTATGGCGCGCAGGTTCTCGTCGGATGCCAGCAGCGGCATGCGCTGGTGCAGCAGACGCGCAATGAAGCCAGCCAGGAAGGCACCCACCAAGTAGTACACGCCCAGTTGGTAGGTGATGTAAGCGGCGATCAGGCCCACCATCACCAGCAGCGAGAACTCGGATCCGGGCGCATGCGGCAACACCAGTCGCCCCAGGCCGATGAACAGTAGCGGCATCCCGACGATCATCAGGATCAGCGCGGCAGACGCCATCGTCAGCTGCTCGATCGAGCCAGACTGCAGTACCACGAACAACACCAGCAGCGCCAGTAATTCGCCGCCCACCGCCTTGACGGTGACCCCGTATCGTTCGTCTTCGGTCAGGCCCAGGCGCGGCAAGGTATCGAGGATGAAACCGGTGGAGGGCGTCAGCAGGGCAAGCGAGAGGAGGGCGGAGACCTGCCAGGACAGGCCCATGTAGACCATGGCCGCGTACGCGACGCCGGTCAGAGTCGCAGCACGCGCAAGCAAATGGCTCAACAAGGGCCACATGCCGCGCCGCAACTCCTGCACCCGCACTTCCAGGCCCGCGAACAGGAACAACGACGATATGCCCAGCGTCGCCAGCAGCGCCAGCGTCGCGTCCTGGCTGAACCCCACCAAGAATACGGCAGCCACCATGCCAAACGCGAAGCTGGTGAGCGGAGCGGGTATGCGAAAGCGCTGCAGCGCCCGCGGAATCACCATCAATCCGACGATCAGCAACAGGTAGATGACTTCATTGGTAATGGTGGGCATGCAGGGATCAGGAGGGGTTGGAGGGTCACGGCTCGGTCAGAAACGCGGCCATCGGCCAGGTCGCAAGCGCCTGCGCCAGCACAATGCGACCCTGGTGCGTCACGATGCGCTCTCCGGTCAGCACATGGGTCAGTGCGGTGCCGTCGGGCAGCTCCGTCTGCACCGTGGTGTCGGCCCAGCACGCCGACCCCAGCGGCATGACGGGCTGCAGTTGCAGCAATTGCGCCATCAGGCGGGGCGCGAGCACCACCAAGGTCTGGTTGCCGTGGCGGCGTGCGAATGCGATCACATGCGCCGCTGCCACGCCGCTGGTGGCCAGCGCCGTGTAGTCACCGTCGCGCAGCAACGCCTCGTGCCGCTTGCGCAATGTCAGCATGCGCCAGATGATCCACATCTTGGCGCGGCCGTCATGCGGGTTGACCAGCAGTGTCGGTGCGCCACCGGGATCGAGGGCCTGCAATTGGCCTAGCCGGTTGGCCAGCCCGGGGTAGTCCACCGGCATCCGGTTATCCGGATCGACCAGGGTCAGCTGCATCGATTCCATGCCCTGGTACAGATCTGGCACGCCAGGGCAGCTGAACTTGAGCAAGGCCAGGGTCATGCTGTTGAGCGCGCCGAACCAGGCCACGATGGCAGTCAGGGCGGTCAGGTCGGCCAGGAAACGGTTGTCCGGGTCGGGCCGTAACACGGATCGCACAAACTGCGCCAAGGCATCTTCGTATTCAGAATCTGGCAGCGTCCAGCGGGTGTACAGCTTGGCTTCGCGTGCGGCTTTACACATATAGCGCTCAATACGCCCCACGAAAACCGCGTCGCCTTGCGTTGGCAGACCCTCGGCCGGCAAGGTGCCCAGCAAGGTCTGGTAGAGCAGGTATTCGTCGGCGCTACAGGGTGCATGCAGTGTTTCGCCGCGGCTTTGCCGCTCGGTGCGCAAGCCTTGGTTCAATTGCCGCCAGTGTCGCAGTGCCAGGCGCCAACGCGCCGGCATCTCGGACAACACCTGGATGCGACAGCGCACGTCCTCCGAGCGCTTGTTGTCGTGCGTCGATGTGGCCAGCATGGTGTGCGGCCAACGGCGCGCGCGGTCCGCATTGGCAGCATGGAAATCTGCCGTCGTGAGGCCGAAGCGGTCTGGCTCACCGCCGACCTCGTTGAGCGCACTCAGCGGAAAGTAGCGATAGAAGGCGGTGTCTTCTACGCCCTTGGCTGAAACCGGCGCGCTGAATTGCTGGACCCGGATCGCAAAACGCCGCACGCGTGCATGCAGCGCCTCGTCGGCTTCCGGAATGGCCTGCGCCAGCAGGCACTGACGCACGAATTCGAACAGCGAAGGGTCTGCGTCCTGGCTGTGTCGGCGCGCGTCCGTGAGCGCCCAATCGATGTAGCGCCGGTCTTGTTCGGAGGGTTGCTTGCGGATATAGCTGCGGTACACCGGCAAGCAGGCCACCACCTCGGCCAGCGCGCGGCGCAGCTCGTTGTGCGTGTAGTCGCGGGTACGCCGGTCGGCATGCGCGATGCGCATCAGTTCGGTTGACAACACCTGCAACTCGGATGCCAGCGCGAAACGCATGATGTCGCGTTTGCCATCGTGGGCCAGCGCCTCGAAGCCGCGCGTCTCGCCGGTGAAGTCGCGCCAGATATGGGCAAAACGGAGTGCGGCTTCGGTGTCGATCAACACGCCTCCGGCAAGGTTCGCAAAACGGTAGCCGGTGGTGCCGTGGATCGCCCACTCCAGCGGGATCTCCTCATGGGCCGCGACGATTTTCTCGGCCACCACATACAGGGGGCGGGCCGGGCGTCCATCGACATCGTGCGCGGGCAGCAACAGGCCGGCGCGGCGGGCATAGCCCTGCTGCAGGCGCGCGAAATATTGCGCCGGGTCGTACAGGCCGTCCGGATGATCGATGCGCAAGCCGTCAATCACGCCGCGCGCGGCCAGGTCCAGCGCCATCGACTGGGTGGCCTCGAACACTTCTTCGCGCTCCATCCGCAAGGCGGCGAGATCGTTGATGTCGAAGAAGCGCCGGTAGTTGATCTCGTCGGCGGCGACCCGCCAGTAAGCGAACCGGTAAGCCTGGGCCTCGATCAGCCGGTGCAGCCTGTCGCGCGTGGGCTCCACGTTGATGTCTGCGACGGCAGCGGCGATGGCCAGCACCACCTCGTCATTGCGCGCAACCAGACGGCCAAGCCTGGCCTTGAGCAGCTCCTTGTCACGGGCGCGCGCATGGCGCGTAGCATCGTCGGATGCCTCGCGCGGTGGCAGGTTGCCAACCGCAGCAGCCAGGCTTGCCAGAGCGTCAGCCAGGTCCGGGTCCGTGATCTGCTGTAGCGCGGGCTGCAGCAGCGTGGCGTAGGTCTCCGGGGCAAGCGGAAACTGATGTTCGAAATACCGCAGCGCGAAACTGCCGCTGACAGCGTCAAAAGTCACCGCCAGTTCCCCGGCCATCAGCACGTCGCCGTAGTGATTGCCCAGCACCGGCAGCAAGACCTTGCCTTGAAGCTGCGGGTTCAGCGGATGCCAGTCGATGTCGAAATGGCGAGCGTATTGCGAAGCAGGTCCGTTCTCCAGTACATCGTTCCACCAGGCGTTGTCGCCACCGAGCACGCCCATGTGGTTGGGCACCAGGTCGAGCAACTGGCCCATGCCGTGCGCGCCCAACGCGTGACAGAAGCGCGCAAATGCCGGCGCGCCGCCGAGTTCGGGATTGATCTCGTCATGCGCCACCACGTCGTAACCATGGGTGCTGCCGGTGCGGGCGCGATGGATCGGCGAGCAATACACATGGCTGACGCCCAGTTCTGCCAGGTAGGGCACGATCGCTGTCGCCGCGTCGAAGTCGAAATCTTTGTGAAACTGCAGGCGGTAGGTGGCTCGGGGTATCCGGGCCTGGCTGGCCGGTGCCTGCGCTGCGAACTTGCGCTGGCGCGGGCGGATCGCCGAAAGCGCCTGCGCCAGCTGTCGCAATCCGTCGTGGTCTTGCAACTCCGACAGCGCGATCGGCAACTTGCGCCGCCAGTTGGGATGCTCGTTCACGGTCGCCGGCAGGTTGATCTGGTCCGTCACCGATAGCAGGTCTTCGAGTTGCACCATCATCACGGCCGACGGCGTGCCAGCCAGATAGGCGTGCACCGCCTGCAGAACCGATGAAGGCAGCTGCGCGCTGCCCGCCGCTGAAGCGATGGTCTCGGCCGTCAGCAAATTGGCATGGCGCAAAGCCAGCAGCAGTCGGGTGCGGTCCTGCGCGCGGTCGAGCAATTGCTTTTCGAACAGCTGCACATGGGGATAAAGGCCCAGCGCCAGCCGCAGCTGCAGGTCGTGGCCCATCCACCAGCCCGCCAGCGTCGCCAGGTCATGCGTGCTGACGGCTGCCAGTGCGGCCACGGGATAGTCGGCGGGCGCACGAAATCCGCCGTCGGCGGTACGCTCGAAATACAGCAGCCGGTACGACAAGATATCGCTTTTGGCCAGCGCCTTGCGCATCGAATCGGCCACTGTGCCCAAATCTTCACCGATCACCAGGCATTGGTTGCGCTGGCTTTCCAGCGCGACGATGGCCATCATCTCGTTCAGGGCGTACGACACGTAGGCACCATCGCGGGCCGACCAGCCATCGGGAATCCAGAACAGCCGCATCAGGCCCATCACATGGTCGATGCGCAGTGCGCCGGCCGAGCCCATCGCACTGCGCAGCGTGTCGATGAACAGGCGATAGTGGCTCTGGCGCAGCCGGTCCGGTCGCAGCGGCGGCAGCCCCCAGCCTTGGCCGTTGGGATTGAATTCGTCCGGCGGCGCGCCCACGCTGGCATGGGGGGCGAAACACGCTTGCACGCTCCAGGCGTCCGAGCCGGCCCGATCGACCGAGACCGCCAGATCGAGGTACAAACCGACACCCATGCCCAGCGCCGCGCAGTCACGCCGCACCTGGGCCAACTGCCCGCTGGCCAGCCACTGCAGATAGTGGTGAAAGCGGACCCGGTCGGCGTGTTCAGCGGCAAACCGTGCCACCGGCTCACCGTCGGGGTCCCGCCATTCGGCCGGCCACATCGGCCAGCCCCACACCGACGGGTCTGTCGCATGCCAATGCGCCTGAATCGCCTCGAACATCGCATGACCCTGCAGCGCCTGGCCGCCGCGGGCGACGAACCGCACGAAATCGTGTCCGTGGTCGTCAGCCGCCTGCCCCTGCGGCCCCAGATGGTGTTGTGCGAAATGGGTGTACAGCAGCCCCAGGATTTCCATTTTGGCCGCCGCCACGCCGGGATAGTCGACCAGGGGTGTCTGGCGCAGCCGGGCCAGACGCTGCTGAAACTCGGGACCGGCCACGCGCCGGCGCGCTGTGGCGCAATGCGCGAATTCAGCGACCGCCGTTACATCGATGTACAGCACATTGAGCGCGCGGCGCGAGCACGGGCTGTAGGGGCTGGCATGGGCCGGGTTGTGGGTGAACAGCGCATGCAGCGGGTTGAGCCCGATGATGTCGGCGCCGCGTGCGGCCATCAGCCGCACCAGATCCGCCAGATCGCCGAAGTCGCCGATGCCCCAGTTGCGCTGTGAGCGCAAGGTATAGAGCTGCACCGCCGGCCCCCAGATACGACCGCCATTGCGCAGCGCGGTCGGTTGATGGCAGTGCTGTGGCGCGCAAACCAGCAGTGCCTCTGCTTGGGGCGCGCAACCCATGCCATCCACCTGCAAACGGTAGTAGGCCGGTGCCAGTGGCAGGTCGATCGGCAGATGCCGATGGCACCAGGTGGCCCCCAGGCGCTCGGTGCAGCTGATCGGTGCCAGTGTCTGCGCGTCGGCACTACCCTCGCGCAACACAAGGCCGTGCTCGTCCCGGAGTTGCCAGCGCAGCAGGCCTGTCGCTGCCGGCAGGCGCAGCTCCACGCCCCAGCAGGCATCGCCCTCGCGGATCGCCACCACCGGCCCGATCGGCTCGTCCCACAGGGCGTCGCATGCGCGTGTCCAGGCATCGGTCAACGCATCGGGCGTGTTCGCCAGCGGATCGAACTGCGCCACCAGCGCCAGCAGCGCGTCGTGACTTACCGCCAGGTGATGGCCCCAGACATCGTGGTAGCCGGTGGCAATGCCATAGCGTTCGCACAGCCGATGCAGCACCGCCACCCGATGCTCGTCCCACCCCTCAGCCATCGGACAAGTCCTCGTGTGCCAGCGCCACCGCGCCGGGCATCAGCGTCCAGCCGCTGGGCGCGTCACGGTCATTAACCGCATGGGTGTGCAGCAGCCTGCCCGGCAGGGGACTGATTTCGGATGCAGGCGCGGTGCCGAAATGCGCCAGAAGGTGCAGATGGCCAGCGCGGGCGTGTGGGTGCAAACCCAGCGACCAGCGCAGCCGGATCGTGCCACCGGTACAAATGGCCTGACCGTCGTGGCAACCCGCGCGCAGTAGCGCAAACAGCTGCGTCCGTCGCACGGTCAGCAGCGCGCGCACGAAGCCATGCCATTGGCGGTGGGGTTCGTGCGCAAGCTCATCCCAGCGCAGACGGGATGCGTCCATGCTGGCTGGCGCATTCGGGTCTGGAATCGCCTGGCATGCCGCTTCGCTGGCGAAGGCTGCGAAACGGCTGAACTCCGCGCGTCGGCCATCGGCCACTTTGTGTGCCAATTCCGGGCCGAAGTCGCAAAAATACAGGAACGGCGTGGATGCGGCGAACTCCTCGCCCATGAACAAGAGCGGCACATGCGGCGACAGCAACACACAGGCCAAGGCGGTGCGAACCTGCGCTGGATCAGCCAGTGCGTGCAAGCGTTCGCCCAGCGCCCGATTGCCGACCTGATCGTGGTTTTGCAGGAACGACACGAATGCTTCCAGTGGAAGTTCGGTGCACACCTCGCCGCGCGGCACGCCGTCCCGGAATGCCGAGGCCTGACCCTGGTAGATGAAGCCGTGGGCCAGCGCTTGCGCGAACAAGGCCAGCGGCGCATCGGCAAAGTCGCTGTAATACCCGTCCGTCTGTCCAGTGAGCATGACGTGGGCGGCATGGTGCAGGTCATCGTTCCATTGCGCTTGTGCGCACTGCGGCATGCCTTTGGCGTCGCGCGCGAGCAGGCGCGCCAGGTTGGCATCGTTTTCCAGCACCAGATGCACATGGCGCTCGCGGCCCGGCCCGTCCTGCAAGGCTGCGGCGATCTCGCGCACGATGTTGTGGGTGGAGTCATCCCAAATCGCGTGCACCGCGTCCAGACGCAATCCGTCGGCATGGAACTCCTCGATCCAGTAACGCGCGTTGCAGATCATGAAGTCGCGCACCGTTTGCGCATGCGCGCCATCGTAGTTGATGGCGGCACCCCAGGGCGTCTGGTGCGCCGGATTGAAGAACTGCGGGCAATAGGCGTGCAGGTAGTTGCCCTCGGGACCGAAGTGGTTGTAGACCACGTCCACCAACACCATCAGGCCCAGGCCATGCGCTGCATCTACCAGTGCGCGCAGTTCATCGGGTGTGCCGTAGGCGGGATGCGGCGCGTACAGCAGCACCCCGTCGTAGCCCCACCCGCGCCGACCCGGGAAATGGGCCAGCGGCATCAGTTCGATGGCGGTGACGCCCAGATCGACCAGGTACGGCAGGCGTAGCTGCGCGGCGGCAAAGCTGCCTTCGGGGGTGAAAGTGCCCAGGTGCAGCTCGTAGATGACGGCCTCATGCCAGGGTCGGCCGCGCCAGGCAGCGTCCTGCCAATGGTAGGTCCGCGGGTCAATCACCTGGCTGGCACCATGCACATCCACCGGGTTGAAGCGAGAGGCCGGATCGGGCACCGCCGCCGCCCCCCCGTAATCCAGGCGGTAGCGGTAGCTGTCACCGGCGCGTGCAGTGTGCAACGCGAGCCGATGCCAGCCGTACGCGTCGCGCTGCATCGGATAGTCGGTGAATTGGTCGAGCGCCGCATGTTCGAGCACCACCTGGTCCGCGCCAGGGGCCCACAAGGCAAAACCGACGCCACCGTGCGGGAGCATGGTGGCGCCGAAGGGCATCGAGAAGTCAGGGCTGCGCATCGACGTTCTCGCTGCGCAGCACCACGACCGAGCGCGCCTTGAGGCTATAGACCGGCGATTTCCAGACCGGCGCGCTCGCATACCGCGGCAGGCTATCGGCCGGTGCCACATAGCCGTCATCGGTATCGAGGATCCGCTGCCAGGGTTTTGGCGCGGGAGGAGCCGGCAACGTGAACGCGATGTCATCATGGTGCGCGTTGAACAGCAACAGGAAGTGGTCGTCCACCAGCCGTTCTCCACGCGCTCCGCGTTCGGCGATGCCGTTGCCCGACAAAGCCATGGCGACACTCAGCGCGTGGTGGTTGTCCCAGTCCTCGGGCTGCATCGCTTGTCCATCGGCTCGCAACCATGCGCAATCTGGGCGGGTGTCGCCATCGATCGGCTGGCCGTGCAGAAAGTTGCGACGCCGAAATGCGGGATGCCTGCGCCGCATCGCGATCAGCTGGCGCACGAATTGCAGCAGCGCCTCGCGGTCCGGTGCCGCTTGCCAGTCGAGCCAGCCGAGCGGGTTGTCCTGGCAATAGACATTGTTGTTGCCTTGATGGCTGTTGCCGAATTCGTCGCCGGCCAGCAGCATCGGTACGCCTTGCGACAGCAACAGCGTTGCCAGCAGATTGCGCTTTTGCCGTTCGCGCAGCGCCAGGACCTTCGGGTCGTCGCTGGGGCCTTCAACGCCGCAGTTCCACGACAGATTGTGGTTGTGTCCGTCGCGGTTGTCCTCGCCGTTGGCCTGGTTGTGCTTGTCGTTATAGGAGACCAGGTCGTGCAACGTGAAGCCGTCATGGGCGGTGACAAAATTGATGCTGGCGTGCGGGCGTTTGCCTGACCAGCCATACAAGTCCTCCGAGCCGGTCAACCTGCGCGCGACATCGTTGATCAGCCCGTGGTCGCCCTTCCAGAAGCCGCGCACCTGGTCGCGGTACTGGTCGTTCCACTCAGCCCAGCCGGGCGGAAAATTACCCACCTGGTATCCGCCCTGGCCCAGGTCCCAGGGTTCGGCAATCAGTTTGACCCGGTTGAGTACCGGGTCTTGCCCGATCGCATCGAAGAAGCCGCCCAGGTTGTTTACCTTGCCCGACTCGCGTGCCAGCGCCGATGCCAGGTCAAAGCGAAACCCATCCACCCGCATTTCCTGCACCCAGTAGCGCAGCGAGTCCATGACCAGTTGCAAGGCACGCGGATGCTCCAGGTTGACGGTGTTGCCGCAACCGGTGAAGTCGTCATAGTAGCGCCGGTTGTCGGCATGGAGCATGTAGTAAGACGCGTTGTCGATGCCGCGCAGCGACAGGGTGGGTCCGAGCTGGTTGCCCTCGCAGGTGTGGTTGTAGACCACGTCCAGGATCACTTCGATTCCAGCTGCGTGCAGGCTGCGGACCATGGTCTTGAACTCCTTGACCTTGCGCGAGGCGCTGTAGCGTGGCTCCGGCGCGAAGAAGCCCATGGTGTTGTAGCCCCAATAGTTATGCAAGCCTTTTTCGGCCAGATGCCGGTCGTTGGCGTAGGTGTGCACCGGCAACAGCTCAACCGTCGTCACGCCCAGGCGGCGCAGATGGTCGATCACCGGCGCGCTTCCCAGCGCGGCATAGGTGCCGCGCTGGGCAAGCGGAACGTCCGGGTGCGTCATCGTAAATCCCCGCACATGCAACTCGTAGATCACCATGTCTTCCCAACCGATGCGCGGCGCGCGGTCGTCGCCCCAGGTGAAGGCAGTCTCCAGCACCCGTGCCTTGGGCATCATGGCTGCGCTGTCGCGGCGGTCGAAGGAAAGATCTTCGCGCTTGCTGCCCACGGTATAGCCGTACAAGGCGTCGCTCCATCGCAGTTGGCCGACCGTGTCCTTGGCGTAAGGGTCGAGCAGCAGTTTGTTCGGATTGAAGCGGTGGCCCTCTTCGGGTTTGTACGGGCCATGGACCCGGTAGCCATAGGCCTGCCCAGGGCGGAGCTGCGGCAGGTAGCAGTGCCAGACATGGTCCGTGCGTTCGCGAAACGCAATGCGTTGGCTTTCGTGGCGACCGGTGCTGTCGAACAGGCATAGCTCGACCTTTTCCGCGTGACGGGAAAACAGCGCAAAATTCACGCCGTGTCCATCCCAGTGCGCGCCCCGTGGGTAGGATTGACCCGGCCAGATCTCGGTGATCGCAGGTTCCTGGCTCATCGGACTGCGCCGCGCAAGGCGGGATGGACGGTGTGTTGCATCAGTTAGTCTTTGCCTTTGTCGTTATCCTGCCGTGCCACCGGTTCCTGGGGCCACCACTGTGCAATCCGCCGCGCTGCCCAGTCCCGTCCGCCAAGGCCAAATGCCAGCGCGAACGCGAAGACGATGCCTGCCAGTATGACAAGAAAACTCTGGCGTACGATGTCGCCGCCCAACTGAAGATGGTCCAGCGCGATCAGTACGACAAATACCAAGATGGCGTATTGCGCAAGCTTGCCCAGGAAGCCTGCATCCTTCAGTCCGATGTTGTGGCAATAGGTGGTCACAGAGCCGCCGACGAACCGGGCGAAGTACGAACCGAAGGCCAGCACCAGGATGGCCACGAACACATGGGGCACGAACCAGACCACCCGGCCCAGCAGCTCGGTGATCGTGGTCAAACCCAGGCCGTTGAACGCGATCAGCAGCGCCGCCAGGATCACCAGCCAGTACACCAGCAGGCCGACGATGGCCGTGGTGTCTTGCGCCACGCCGCCTTGCTTGAGGAAGCCGTCCATCCCCGCGCGCTCGGTCAGCACGTGGAAGTTGACGGCGCGCATCGCCTTGACCACCGCCAGACGCACGATCTTGGCCAGTAGCCAGCCGCCCACGACGACCAGTACGGCCACCAGCAGGCGCGGCATGAAAGCACCGATCTGGTACAGGATGGCCCGGGCAGGCTCCAGGTGAATGGCAAGATTGTCCATGGGTGTTTCTCCGGTTGGAATGCGCAGTGCGCGGAGGGAGCCGCTTCAGGCCGGCGGGCTGCCGTGCAGCAGATCCAGTATGCCGTGCAGGGGAATCACCGCCCAGTCGGCGCGGTTGTTGAGCTCGTAACGCAGCTCGTACAGTGCCTTTTCCAGTTCAAACAGCATCAGAAGGTCGCCGCTGGCAGCCTCCTGCGTCGCCGGTATGCCCAGGGTCGATGCATAGGCGTGCAAGAAGGCCGCGCGGGTGACCGTTTCCCACTGGCGCGCAGCCTGCGCCAGACGTACATCGTCGGATGCCGGGACGTCGACCCGGCGCAAAGCGCACCAGCGCGCATAACTGAACGAGCGCAACATGCCGGCCACATCGCGCAGGGGCGAGCCCTTGGCGCGACGCTCGGCAAAGCTGCGGGCAGGCTCACCTTCGAAGTCGATGATGATGAAATCGTGCCCGCTCACCAGCACCTGGCCCAGGTGGTAGTCGCCGTGGTAGCGGGTCATGGTGCCACCTGCCGGTACCGAGGCGACAGCGTCGATGCGCTCGCGCAGACTCTGGCGCTGCGCCATCATGGCCAGCGCCAAGGTTTGCACCGACTCCGGCAGGCCAGCCGACCGGTCCTGCAGCAGGGCCAGTGTGTCGTCGAGCTCCGCGCGCGCGCGCGACCGCCAGGCGGCCAGGTCCTGCCCTGTCAGGGGCTGCGGGTCGAACGCCGCATGGCCGGTCGTGCGGGCCAGTGCCTGGTGCAATTGCGCCGTGCGCTGGCCCAGCATCGTTACCTGCGACAGAAAGCCTCCATGCATCTCGGCCTCAGGGGCGTCGTCGGGCGGATGCGCCATGCGGGTGCGCACCACCTCCAGGTGGCGTTCGAGGTAGTCCAGCGTGAAGGTCCAGCCATCGCCCTGGTTGGCCACATGCGTCTGCACCATGGCCAGCGTCATGCGCTGGCCATCGTTGCCGACATACTCCAAAGCGCCGAGAACCGGAACGCAGTGCGCAAAAGCCACCTCGTCGGTCAGGAAACGTCCCATTTCCAGTTCCGGATTGATACCTTCGCGCAGTTGGCGATAGGCCTTGAGAAACAGGCTCTCGCCGAGAGTGATCACGGTGTTGCTGCTGTTGGCACTGGGGCGGGACACCGACATGTCGAGCAAATCTGCGGATAGCTGCGCAAACCGTGCGCTGGGCTGAAACCGCAGCTGCCCCTGGGCCGTGTCCAGCGCCAGCTTGTCCCGCATCGCAAATACCAGCGCCCGGGCAAAGGCCGGGTCGAAAAATGCGTCGCCCATCACGCCGACGCTGGCCTGCTGCCGTACTTTGGCCAGAGTTGCATGCGCCAGTGATTGCAGTCGCTCATCGTCCTGCTCTTCCCAGGCCAGCGCCAGCGGCATGAAATAACGCGTCGGTTCGGCCGGTCCGTCCAGCTCGAGGATCGGTAGCATCCAGCCGGACCCGACCGAAGGCCAAACGGCGTGGTCGACGATACGAGCCCGGTTGATGGACTGTCCCTTGCTGGCATACCAGCGCTGCAGTTCCATGAAGCGCGGCACAGCTTCGGTTTCAAACTGCCGGCGCAAACGTTCGGCCATGCCCATCCGCCAGGGCATTACCTGGTCGCGGAAAAAACTGGTCCAGCCATCGAATAGCACCAGCGTCGGACTGTCCTGCAGCGGCGTGCTTTCCTGGTGCCAATGCGGCATGTCGGCCTCTTGCGACAGGCGGAACCAGTAAAAGCCGTGCGAGGGCAGGGTCATCAAGTAAGGCAGGTCGCCAATCGGCGGGAACGACACCCGCCCGAGCATCTCGACCGGTACGCAGGTCTTCCAGGCGGACAGATCGAGTTCCACCGGCTGGGCTGCGCGTGAGAGATTGAACACCGACAGGATGGCGTCGTCTTCATAGGTGCTGACGTACGCCAGGATTTTCCGATTTCCCGGCTTGAGAAAGATCCGCGTGCCGCGACCGAAGGCGTGGCTGGTCTTGCGCACGGCGAGCATGCGCCGGGTCCAGTTGAGCAGCGAGCTGGTGTCGCGTGCCTGCGCCTCGACATTGAGAGCCTCGTAACCGTAGACCGCGCCCAAAATAGGCTGCAGGTACAGCGTTTGGGGATGGGCCTGTGAAAAGCCGGCATTGCGATCCGGGCTCCACTGCATCGGTGTGCGCACCCCGTTGCGGTCGCCGACGAACACGTTGTCGCCCATGCCGATCTCGTCGCCGTAGTAGATGATGGGTGAACCGGGCATCGACAGCAGCATCGCGTTCATCAGCTTGATGCGATCGATGTCGTTGTCCATCAGCGGTGCCAGCCGCCGCCGGATGCCCAGGTTGATGCGCGCACGTTTGTCGGCAGCGTACATCGCGTACATGTAGTCACGTTCCTTGTGCGTCACCATCTCCAGCGTGAGTTCGTCATGGTTGCGCAGGAAAATGGCCCACTGGCACCCCTCGGGAATGTCGGGCGTCTGTTGCATGATTTCGGTGATCGGATGCCGGTCCTCCTGCGCGATTGCCATGTACATGCGTGGCATCAGCGGGAAGTGGTAGGCCATGTGGCACTCGTCGCCGTCGCCGAAATATTCGCGCACGTCCTCCGGCCACATGTTGGCCTCTGCCAGCAGGAAACGATTCCGGTACTCGGCATCGATGGCCGCGCGCAGCTTCTTGATCACCGCATGGGTTTCGGGCAGGTTCTCGTTGCTGGTTCCGTCGCGCTCGACCAGGTAGGGAATCGCGTCGAGCCGAAAGCCGTCCACGCCCATATCGAGCCAGAATCGCATGGTGCCCAGAATCGCTTCGAGCACTGCCGGGTTGTCGTAGTTCAGGTCGGGCTGGTGGCTGAAGAAGCGGTGCCAGAAGAACTGCTTGGCCACCGGGTCCCAGGTCCAGTTGGACGTCTCGGTGTCGGTGAAGATGATGCGCGTGCCCTGGTAGAGCTGGTCGGTGTCGCTCCAGACATAGAAGTCGCGCTCGGGCGATCCGGGTGGCGCGCGGCGCGCAGCCTGGAACCAGGGATGCTGGTCCGAGGTGTGGTTGATCACCAGTTCGGTGATGACGCGCAAGCCGCGGGAATGCGCCTGTGCCAGCAACTCGCGGAAGTCATCGAGCGTGCCGTAGGACGGATGCACCTCCTCGTAAGCTGCGATGTCGTAGCCGTCGTCGCGCAGCGGCGACGGGTAAAACGGCATCAGCCAGATCGTGTTGACGCCCAGATCCTTGACATAGTCGAGCTTGGCGCTGACGCCCTTGAAGTCGCCCACACCGTCGCCGTCGGTGTCGAAGAAGGCCTTGACGTTGAGCTGGTAGATCACCGCGTCGCGGTACCACAGCGGATCGTCGCCAGATGCGGCCGTTGCGTCCGTACGAAGCGCTGGAAGGTCGGTTGTGTGCATGGTGGTCCGCTGTCCCGCAAAAGCCGGGTCAGACAAAGTAGTCAAAGTCGCGCTCGTCGCGAACGTGTCGGCGCACCACGAGAATATGGGCCGGAACGCTGCGCGGATCCAGGCGCACATAGTGGTGCGAGCCGCGCCAGGCGAACCGCTGTCCCGTGAGCTGGTCATGCATCTGAAAGTCCTGCTGCGGGTCGACCTGTAACGAGGCCGGCTCGAGTTGCAACCAGCCGCTCTGGACCCGATGCGGGTCGAGGTTGACGACCGTCACGACCAGGTTGGTGCCATCGTCCGAGGTCTTGGCGTAGGCCAGCAGTTGGTCATTGTCGATCGGCAGAAAGCGCAAGCTTGCGTCTTGCTGCAGTGCCGGATTCTCCCGCCGGATACGGTTGATGCGGGTGATGAACGGTGCCAGGCTGGCCGGGTCGTCGTTGGTCCAGTGGCGCAGCTGGTATTTTTCCGAATTTAGGTACTCCTCGCTGCCACTCTCGCGTGGCGCGTGGTCCTGCAGTTCGTAGACCGGGCCGTAGATGCCGTAATTGGCCGCCAGCGTGGCCGCCAGCACCAGACGCATCCGGTACACCGCCGGCTCGCCGGTTTGCAGTTGCTCGTGCAGGATGTCAGGCGTATTGGGCCAGACGTTGGGCCGGAAATAATCCTTGCCCGGACCGCTGGCCAGTTCGGTGAAATAGGCCTGCAGTTCGTGCTTGTCTTTGCGCCAGGTGAAGTAGGTGTACGACTGTGTGAAGCCCAGCTTGGCAAGGCTGTGCATCACCTTGGGCCGTGTGAAGGCTTCAGCCAGGAAGATCACCTCGGGATGGTCCCGCTGGATCTCGGCAATCACCCATTCCCAGAACGCAAACGACTTGGTGTGCGGGTTGTCGACCCGGAAGATACATACGCCTTGCCCGATCCAGTAGTCGAACACGCTCTTGAGTTCGATCCACAAAGCCTCCCAATCATCGGTGTCGAAGTTGAACGGGTAGATGTCCTGGTACTTCTTGGGTGGGTTCTCGGCGTACTGCACCGTGCCGTCCGGTCGCCAGCGGAACCATTGCGGATGCGCCTTCACGTAGGGGTGGTCGGGTGCGCACTGGAAGGCGATATCCATCGCCACCTCGATATCCAGCGCCCGTGCTTGCTGCACCAATTGGTGGAAGTCGACCGCCGTTCCCAGTGCCGGCAAGATGGCTTTGTGGCCGCCCTGGGCCGATCCGATGGCCCACGGACTGCCGACGTCGTCCGGTCCGGCCACCAATGCATTGTTCTTGCCTTTGCGCTGCTGCGTCCCGATCGGATGAATCGGCGGGAAATAGAGAACATCGAAACCCATCGCGGCTATCGCAGGCAGACGCGCGGCGACATCCTTGAACGTGCCGTGCTGCCCCGGCACCGCCGCGCACGAGCGGGGAAACAGCTCGTACCAGCTGCCAAAGCGGGCACGTTCGCGCTCGGCCAGCAGCGGCAACTGCAGCGGGTAGACGGTCTCAAACGACCGGTCGGGGTAGCCGCGCGCAAGTGGCGTCAGCATGTTGTCCAACGCCTGTGCCTTGAGCGCCCGTGCACCGTAGCTCGCGTCGCCAGCCATCGATTGCAACAGAGCGGCCCAGGCCGTGAGTGTGGCGCGGTCAGCACCGCTTGCGCGTTGAGCGCAGCCGACGATAAGCTGCGCGCCCACCAGCGCAGCGACGCGGATGTCGTCGGCGTCGACACGGCGCAGCAACTCATGGTGCCAGGACTCGAACGGATCAACCCAGGCCGACACGGTGTAGCGGTATCGCCCGACATCCGGTGGCACGAAGCTGGCCGTCCAGACGTCGTTGCCCTGCGGCGTCATCGGCAGTTCGCGCTCGGCAGGCGTGTTCTCGTGGCGCCAGCGCAGCATCACGCGCAGCACATCGTGGCCATCGGTGAAGCAAAACGCGCGTACAGCAACCGGCTCGCCTGCCACCCGTTTCACCGCGAACCGTCCACCGTCGACAGCGGGCAGGACCTGGTCGATCACGGCGCGCGTCTGCCCGTGCGCCGGCAAGGTGGCGCTTTGCAGCGGTCGCACAACAACCTTTGCGCGCGCCGGTGGGGTGGTGGTTTCAGGCATTGGGTACATGCTCCAGCATCAAGGTGGACAAGGGTGGCAGGCTCAGGCAGACCGAATACGGCCTGCCGTGTGCCGACACCGGACTGGCCTCGACGCCGCCGAGGTTGCCCCAGCCCGAGCCGCCGAATTCGCGCGCATCGCTGTTGATGCGCTCACGCCAGCGGCCACCCAGTGGCACCCCGAGCAGGTAGTTGCTGCGCGGCACCGGCGTCATGTTGCTGACCACGAGCATCGGCGCGCCGGCATCGCGCGGCAGGCGCAAAAAAGCGAACACGCTGGCATCGACGTCATCTGCGGCGACCCACGCGAACCCGGCGGGTGAAAAGTCCTGTTGGTACAACGCGGGCGACGCGCGGTACACGCGGTTGAGTTGCGCGACGAATCGCTGCAGACCCGCGTGGTCTTCCTGTTCGATGAGCCCCCATTCGAGCTCGCCCTCATGGGTCCATTCGCGTCGCTGGCCGAACTCGCCCCCCATGAACAGCAACTTCTTGCCCGGATGCGCCCACATCCAGCCATACAAGGCGCGCAGGTTGGCGAACTGTTGCCAGCGGTCGCCCGGCATCTTGCCCAGCAGCGAGCCTTTGCCATGCACGACCTCGTCATGCGAGAGCGGCAATACGAAGTTCTCGTTGAAGGCATACACCAGGGAAAAGGTCATCTGGTGGTGGTGGTAGCGCCGATGTATAGGGCTCTCTTTCATGTACGCCAGGTTGTCGTGCATCCAGCCCATGTTCCATTTCATGCCAAAACCCAGCCCATCCATGTCGGTAGGGCGCGAGACCCGGGGCCAGGCGGTGGATTCCTCAGCGATGCTCACGGTGTCGGGAAACGTGCGGTAGACCGCCTGGTTCAGCGTGCGCACAAAGGTGATGGCATCGAGGTTCTCCCGGCCGCCGTGCGCGTTGGGTATCCACTCACCGTCCTTGCGCGCATAGTCCAGGTACAGCATCGAGGCCACGGCGTCCACGCGCAGCCCATCGAGGTGGTACTTGTCGAGCCAGAACACGCCCGATGAGATCAGAAAGCTGCGCACCTCGTTGCGGCCGTAGTTGAAGATGCTCGAATGCCACTCTGGATGGAAACCCTGGCGTGGGTCCGCATGTTCGAACAGATGCGTGCCATCGAAGTAGGCCAGCCCATGTTCGTCGGTGGGGAAATGCGAGGGCACCCAGTCGAGCAACACGCCAATGCCGTGCTGGTGCAGGTGATCGACCAGGTACATGAAGTCCTGTGGCGTGCCGTAACGCGCCGTCGGCGCGAAATAGCCGGTGGTCTGGTACCCCCACGAGCCGTAAAACGGGTGCTCGGTCACCGGCATCAGTTCGACATGGGTGAAACCGGTTTGCAGCACATAGTGGGCCAGCTGATGCGCCAGTTCGCGATAGCCCAGGAATTCGCCATTGCTGCGCCGCCAGGAGCCCAGATGCACCTCATACACCGCCATCGGCGCATCGAGCGCATTGCGCGCCGCGCGCTCGGCCATCCACGACGCGTCACCCCAGCTGTAATCCAGGCTCCAGATGCGCGAGGCCGTGGCCGACGGTGCTTCGGCAAAGATCGCGAACGGGTCGGCCTTGTCCACCACGTAGCCGCGCTGGCGCGATCGGATACGGTATTTGTAGCTCTGGCCGCGCTGAGCGCCTTGGACCGATGCGCTCCAGATGCCAGCCCCGCCCGGCAGCAGCGTCATCGGATCGGCATCGGCGGACCAGTGGTTCCAGTCGCCGATCACACTGACCGATTCCGCATTCGGTGCCCACACGGCAAACGTCGCGCCGCCCTGCGTCAGGTGGCAACCCAGCAGGTCGTAGAGACGATGATGGGTTCCTTCGCGAAACAGGTAGTTGTCGGTATCGGTTTGCATGGCGACCTCCTTTGCAATTGAGCCACGCCCGAGCCTTTGGCGGGAACCGGGCACCGCCGGTGGGATGCCGGGCATCGGATACTTCTTCACATCTGCGCCAGAGGAATGCCGGCCGCGCGTTCATTGGCACCGAGCAGGCTGATCAATTCAGCGAGGTCGCGCTCCAATCGCGCCAACGTCGCGTCGTCCATACGAGACAGGGCTTGCGGCAATACACCGGCCAACGGGCCGGGCGCACGCTCCAATATTTCCAGGCCGGGGGGCAGCACATGCAATTGAACGGCTCGGCGGTCGGGGCCTTCCTTGCGTACCTGCAACAGACCCTGTTCGACCATCGACTTGACCAGATTGCTGGCGGTGGGTTGGCGCACATCCATGGCGCGCGCCAGACCATGCATGCCGATGCCGGGTTGCTGGTGCACCACATGCAAGGCCCATACCTGGGCACCTCCGACGCCCACTTTTTTCTCGACTTGCTGAAAGTGTGTCTTGACCACATTGAACACCAGTCGAAACTGTCGCAAGACCCGGGCTGCGCCTGGTATCTGCGCCGTGTTGACGGTGCCATCGCGCGGGGTGCGGGTTGGAGCGGGAGATCTGTCGTTCATGGCGATAGCGGCGTGATCGGGGGTGGCGCACTTCCAAGGACCTTGCATCGCAGGTGCCCGACTTGGCGGGAGGTACCAATGCCAGTATATATTCGTACAAATTTAAATGCACGACGGTTTGCCCGAACCTGCCCGTTGACGCCGGCGTGGCGCAAACCAGTTGGGTCGGATCAGCCTGGCGCGTCGTGCAGACCGTAACGCCGCACCAGCTCACGACGATGGCGTGGATCGAGGTTCAAGCGCGCGCAATCCCGCCCGACGGTTGCCAGCAGGCGTTCGTCCATGACATGGCGCCACAGGGGCGGGCAGTAGGCGACCAGAAACATGCCGAAGTAGCCGCTGGGCAAGCGCGGCAATTGCGGGAAATGGCGCAGCGATTGATACCGCCGCAGCGGATGCGCATGGTGGTCCGAGTGGCGCTGCAGGTGAAACAACGCCCAGTTCGAGAACACATGGTTGCTGTTCCAGGAATGGTGCGGTCGGCAAGGTTCCAATTGGCCTTTGGCGTCACGCTGGCGCCGCAACCCGTAGTGTTCGACATAGTTGGCCGAGGTGAGCTGGAAGTTGGCCCAGAAAGCGGCCGCCAGCAGAAACGGCAGAATCTGAAGCCCCAGCCAGCCCAGCAGCGCAGCCCACAAGGCCAGGGTGATGGCTGCCGGTTGCAAGATGGCGTTGTGCCAGGACCAGACCGCGTGCCCCCGCCGCTGCAAGCGATCGCGCTCCAGCTCCCAGGCGCGCACGAACGCCCCGGGCATTTCGCGCAGCACAAAGCGGTAGATCGACTCACCCATGCGCGACGAGGCCGGGTCCAGCGGCGTTGCCACATCGCGATGGTGACCGCGGTTGTGCTCCACCGTGAAGTGCCCATAACCACTGGGTGCCAGGCTGATGCGCGCCAGCCAGGTTTCCAGCCGCGTGTTCTTATGGCCCAACTCATGCGCGAGATTGATGCAAAAGCCGCCGATCGACCCGGTGATGAGCACCATCGCCAGCAATCCATGCCAGGGCAGATCGTGGCGCGCGACGAACCAGGCGCTGAAGATGAATCCAAGCCACAGGATCGGCACCAGCAGGTACGTGATCCAGCGGTAATACGGGTCGGCGTCAAGCCCGGGCACGGCCGCTTCGGGTGGGTTACTGAGGTCTTCGCCCAGCAGCAGGTCCAGCAGCGGCACCACCAGATAGAAAGTGGCCACCGGTATCCACAGGGCCCACACGGTGCCGAACATCAGCATCAGCGCCGGGCCGGTGGTGACGGAGGCCGGCACCAGCAGCGATAACAGCCAGGCGAGCCGTTTGCGGTCGCGGTAGGGTTGCAATTGCGGGTCGTGAGCAGTCGCGTGCATGGGGACGTCGGCACCAAAAAAACAGGTCGGTAGCGCGATTCTGGCTCAGACTGCGCTGGTTTCCAATTGTCCGGACAGGTCCAGCCAGCGCTCTTCGGCTTGCCGCAAGTCGTCGTTGACCGACTTCAGGCGTTTGCCCAGCTCGGCGATCTCGCTCGGCCGTTGCACGCTGCTGAGCTGGGATTCGAGCGCGCTGCCTTCCCGGTTGAGCACCTGCATGCGGGCCTCCAGCTTGTCGACCTCCAGTTGCAGAGTGCTTTTGCTCGGGCTGGTGCGGGCCGGCTTGCGGCTGGCACCGGCGGCGCTCTTCGCTTTCGGGTTGGCGTCCTGCCTGGCCTGTTCGCGCTGGCGCTTGGCTTCGTCGAGCAGGTAGCGCTGGTAGTCGTCCAGGTCGCCGTCGAACGGCGACACGCCACCGCGCGAAACCATCCAGAATTCGTCGCAGACCGAGCGCAGCAGGGCACGGTCGTGGCTGACCAGCATCACCGTGCCTTCGAATTCGTTGAGCGCCATACCCAGCGCTTCCCGCGTGGCCAGGTCCAGATGGTTGGTGGGTTCGTCCAGCAGCAGCAGATTGGGCCGTTGCCAGACAATCATGCACAGCACCAGACGCGCCTTTTCGCCGCCGCTCATGCTCCCCACGGACTGCTTGACCATGTCGCCGCTGAAGTTGAAAGTGCCCAGAAAACTGCGCAAATCCTGTTCCCGGGTCGCCTGGCCGGCAATCTTGCCTGCGGCGGTGAGTTCGCGCACCAGCGCGATCATGTGGTCCAACGGCGTATCGGCGGGCCGCAACACGTCGAGTTCCTGCTGCGCGAAGTAGCCGATGTTCAGGCCCTTGCCTTCGATGATCTCGCCCGCCAGCGGTTGCAGTTCGCGCGCGATCGCCTTGACCAGGGTTGACTTGCCCTGGCCGTTGGCCCCTAGAATGCCGATGCGTTGGCCGGCCAGCACAGACCGGCTGATGCCTTGCACGATCGTCGTGGGCGGCGTGTCGGCTGGCGCGTCAGTCGGCGGTGGGTAACCGACGCTGATCGCCTGCATGGACAGCATCGGATTGGGCAGGTTGGCCGGCTCCTTGAATTCGAAGCTGAAGTCGGCTTCGGCCAGCAGCGGCGCGATTTTCTCCATCCGATCCAGTGCTTTGACCCGGCTTTGCGCCTGCTTGGCCTTGCTGGCCTTGGCCTTGAAACGTGCAATGAACTTTTGCAGATGGGCGATCTTCTCCTGCTGTTTGGCGAAGGCGTTTTGCTGCAGTTCCATCTGCTCGGCGCGCATGTCCTCGAACTTGCTGTAGTTGCCGCTGTACCGTGTCAGCTTGGCTGCGTCGATATGCAGCGTCACGTCGGTCACCGCATCGAGGAACTCGCGGTCGTGGCTGATCACCAGCATCGTGCCCTCGAATTTCTTGAGCCAGGCTTCGAGCCAAACCAGTGCGTCCAGGTCCAGGTGGTTGGTGGGCTCGTCGAGCAGCAGCAGGTCGGCCGGGCACATCAGCGCGCGCGCCAGCTGCAGCCGCATGCGCCAGCCGCCGGAGAAACTGTTCACCGGGTTGTCGAGTTCGGCGGTCTTGAAACCCAGCCCGAGGATCAACGCCTGGGCGCGTGCGGGCGCGTCATGGGCACCGGCATCGTGCAGATCCATGTAGGCATGGGCCATGCGATCGCCGTCGTCGCTGGCTTCTGCGGATGTCACTTCGTTCTGGGCGGCCAGCAGGCGCACGTCGCCCTGGATCACGTAGTCGGTAGCCGACAGGTCGGTCTCGGGCATGTCTTGCGCCACCTGACCCATGCGCCACTGCGCAGGCACGCTGAAGTCGCCTGCATCCTCATGCAAGGAGCCGTCGAGCAGCGCGAACAACGACGACTTGCCGGCACCATTGCGTCCGACCAGGCCAACTTTTTCGCCGGGGTTCAATGTCACCGATGCGCTGTCCAGCAGGACCTTGGTACCGCGGCGCAGGGTGACGTTCTTCAGGGTGATCATGGGAGACAGCGGGGCCGTTGCAGCGGCCCGGGTTCGGGGAAAGGTGGAATCAAACGGTGCACTCTTTTGCCGCCAAGGCATCGCGGGTCAGCAGGCAGACCTGGTCGCCACCGGCACTGGTGTCGAGCCAGATCGCGGCCAACGATGGGAAGGCGGCTTCGAAATGGGCGCGTTCGTGCCCGATTTCCAGCACCAGCACCCCTTGCGGTGCCAGGTTGGCCGAGGCGTCACGCAGCAGACCTCGCACGAAGTCCATGCCGTCAACGCCACCAGCCAACGCCAGCGCGGGTTCGGCCTGGTATTCCAGCGGCAAATGGGCCATGCTGTCGCTGTTCACATAGGGCGGATTGCACAAAATCACGTCATACACGCCATCGGCCGCCGACAAACCGTCGCCCTGGCGCAAGCGCACATGCTCTGTCAGCGCGTGGCGTTGCAGGTTGATCCGGGCGACATCGAGCGCGTCGGTTGAGATGTCGGCTGCATCCACCTGCAGATCGGGGTAGGCCATGGCAGCCAGGATGGCCAGACTGGCACCCCCGGTGCACAGGTCGAGCAACCGGCGGGCGCCATCGGGCAGCCAGCCATCGAGCGCGCCACCGGTGACCAGCTCGGCGATCGGACTGCGCGGCACGATGCAGCGTGCGTCGACATGAAAAGCAACCCCTTGCAGCCAGGCCTCGCCCGTCAGGTAGGCAGCCGGCAGGCGTGACGCGATCCGCCGCTGCACCCAGGTCTGGGCCTGTTGCAGCTGGTCTTGGCCGAGTGGCGTGTCACCCTTGTCGTCCTGGCTGTTCACTGGAGTATCCAGCGGCAGGCCCAGCGCCCACAGTACCAGCCAGGCAGCCTCGTCATATGCGTTGGTAGTGCCGTGGCCAAAGCTGACGCCAGCGGCGTCCAGCGCGTCGGCGCTGGTGTCGATCAGTTGGGAAAGGTTCATGCCCGCGCCTGCGACTCAAGGCTTCTCGCGGTCGCGTGGAGTCCAGGAAACGGTCAGATGTCGCAATCGCGCCATCAATGCTTGACGTCCAGGGTGATCTCGGTGAACGAGGGTTCGTCGTCCGGCTCTTCCTCGGGCTTGGCACTGCGCAGCAGCGAAAAGTCGTTTTCCATACGCCACATCAGGTTGGTGGGCGAGTCGGAGTTGGCAAGGCCTTCCTTGCGATCCACGATGCCTTCGACGATCAGACGCGCGATGTCGGCCTCGAAGCTCTGCGAGCCTTCCGCCATGGATTTCTCCAGCGCTTCCTTGATGCTGGAGAAGTCGCCTTTTTCGATCAGCTCGGCGACCAGTTTGGTATTGAGCAGCACCTCGACCGATGGAACACGGCCGCCCGAGACAGTGCGCAGCAAGCGTTGTGACACCACGGCCTTGAGCGCGGCAGCCAGGTCGCCCAGCATGGTCTCGCGCACTTCGACCGGATAAAAACTCAGGATACGGTTGAGTGCCTGGTAGCTATTGTTGGCATGCATCGTGGCCAGGCACAGGTGACCCGACTGCGCGTAGGCCAATGCCGCCGACATGGTTTCGCGGTCGCGAATCTCGCCTACCAGGATCACGTCGGGCGCCTGGCGCAGTGCATTTTTCAGCGCCACCTCCAGCGATTCGGTGTCCGAGCCGATCTCCCGCTGGTTGATGATCGAGCGCTTGTTCTTGAACAGGAACTCGATCGGGTCCTCGATCGTCAGGATGTGGCCGGCCAGATTTTCGTTGCGATAATCGATCATCGAGGCCAGGGTCGTGCTCTTGCCCGCACCGGTGGCTCCCACCATCAATAGCAGGCCCCGCTTGTCCATGATCAGTTCGCTCAGGATGTCCGGCAATGCCAGGCTGGCTAGCGGAGGCACCTCCAGCGCGATGAATCGCACCACGGCCGCGATCGAACCGCGCTGGCGCATCGCGCTGACCCGGTAACGGCCCACGCCGGCGAGCGGGAATCCCATGTTGAGCTCGCCAGTGGCTTCGAGTTCGGCGATGCGGTCTGCAGGTAACACTTCGGCGAGCAGGTTGCGTGGTGCGTCCGGCGGCAAGACCTGGTTGTTGATCGGGATGCACAGCCCGTTGATCTTGATCAGCGCCGGTGAGTGGGCCGAGAGGTACACGTCCGATGCCCTCTTGTCGCTCATCAGGCGCAAGATGCGTTCCATTGTTCCGGTGGAGGTCGTGGCCATGGTGGTGCCCTCGTGCAAGATCGCTGTGGGATGTCGCTCAGTCGCGCAGCAACTCGTTCAAGCTGGTCTTGGCGCGGGTCTGCGCATCGACCTTTTTCACGATGACCGCGCAATACAGGCTGTACTTTCCATCGGCGCTGGGCAGGTTGCCCGAAACCACGACGGAGCCGGCCGGAATCCGGCCATACGTGATGCTGCCGGTGGCCCGGTCGTATATTTTGGTGCTCTGGCCGATGTACACCCCCATCGAGATCACCGAGTTTTCCTCGACGATGACGCCTTCGACCACTTCGGAGCGCGCACCGATGAAGCAGTTGTCCTCGATGATGGTCGGTCCGGCCTGCATCGGTTCCAACACGCCGCCGATGCCAACGCCACCGCTGAGGTGCACGTTCTTGCCGATCTGGGCACAGGAACCCACGGTGGCCCAGGTATCGACCATTGTTCCTTCGCCGACGTAGGCGCCGATGTTGACGTACGAGGGCATCAGCACCACGCCCTTGGCGCAAAAGCTGCCGCGCCGCGCCACCGCTGGCGGAACCACCCGCACGCCACTGGCGCGCAGGCTGGCTTCATCCTGACCTGCGAACTTGGTTGCCACCTTGTCGAAAAAGCCAAGGTCGCCGGCACGCATGACCACGTTGTCGCGCAGGCGAAAACTCAGCAACACCGCCTTCTTGATCCATTGATGGGTGGTCCACTGGCCAATGCCATCGCGGGTGGCGACCCGCAAGCTGCCGTCGTCGAGCCGGCCTATGACATGGTCCACCGCGTCGACCACTTCCCGTGGCACCGACTTCGGGGAGTATTCGGCGCGGCTGTCCCACGCGGTCTCGATGGTCTTTTGCAGTTGCTCGGTCATGGATACTCGTTGGTTGAATCAAGAAAATATTTGTCGGCTCAGCGGGTGTTGCGCACGAACTGTACGATGCGGTGCGCGGCCTCTTCGCATTCCCCGGTTTCAGCCACCAGAGCCATGCGGATGCGCTGTGCTCCCGGGTTGACCCCATCGACTTCCCGGGCCAGGAAGCTGCCTGGAAGAACCGTCACATTGTAGGCAGCCAGGAGATCACAGGCGAATACGGTATCACTGCCCCGAACGCCGGCCCACAAATAG
>Ga0105045_10000508_pt1 | contig 28643 bp, 24 predicted proteins | sample MAT02_FD_78089 | JGI IMG/M metagenome (GOLD analysis project Ga0105045, IMG submission 78089) | Freshwater microbial communities from Lake Fryxell liftoff mats and glacier meltwater in Antarctica - MAT-02 (megahit assembly) | ecosystem: Environmental > Aquatic > Freshwater > Ice > Liftoff... | reverse complement strand
TGTTAAGCAGGCTTAAGTTTACCACCCTTACGTCCGTCCGAATGCCTTCTACTTCCTGGGCGTACCAGAGCGGAAAGGTATCGTTATCACCATTGGTAAAAAGTATGGCATTTGGCTCACAGCTTTCTAAGTAATTCGCGGCAAAATCGCGCGCGGTATATCGGTGCGATCGGTTGTGATCATCCCAACCTTCGGCGGCCATAATAATAGGCGCCGGTAAGCCGATAAGTAAGGCCAAAACTCCAGCCAAGACACTGTTATTGGTTTTCCTTCCCACAAAAGTCATGATGGTAAGCCCAATTAATATGGAGCCCACCATAAACAAAAGGGCAAAAGAGAAGTGGTGATTGGAACCCTGCAGTTGTTCTAAAAGCAAAACGGCAACTACACCGCCTAAACCATACATAGCCGCTTTTTTGAGATGAGCCGCGCTCAAATTAAAGGCAGCATCGAAAAGTGCATAAACGCCCAAACCAATCCAAATAGCAAAAGCATAAAAGGAACCGGCATAAGCGTAATCGCGCTCTCTCGGCTGGTAGGGTGTTTGATTCAAATACACCACAATAGCCAAACCTGTGAAAAGGAATAAAAGAAGCGTTACAAACCAGTCGTCCGGCCTTCTGTAAAGCTGGTAGAGCAAGCCAAGTAAGCCAAGGATAAGCGGGATAAAGAAGAATTTGTTGTAACCAAAATTATTCTTCATGGTACTCGGTAAGTTTTCTTGCGATGCAAGGCGCTCATTGTCTATGACATCAATACCCGAAATCCAATTTCCTTCCATCAAGCCGCCATGACCCTGAATATCGTTTTGCTTTCCGGCGAAATTCCACATAAAATAGCGCCAATACATCCAGTTTACCTGGTAGCGGAAGAAGAAGCGCAGGTTTTCGGTAAAAGTGGGCTTGTTTATTATAGTTGGCCCATCTTGCCCGGTTACCCGAATAGGCTTGCCCACATGATCGGACCAAGATTCGTACGCCGACACGTGGCTGTCCTGCGAGCTATACATCCGAGGGAAAATATCCGTAAAGCGTGTGTCGTAATTGATAATTGTCCCCTTCCGTTCGTCGCTTACCACGTATTGTGGCACCACTTTATACGGTTGTTGGCTTTTGGTAACGAAGTCTTCTGCATCGTACTTTTCTGTAAACCATTGAATGGTTCTTCCAGCGCCGTTTTCAACTACCCAGGCTTTTGCGTAAACAGGGTCTCCATCAAGCCGTGGGGTCGACGGGTCGGGTGGGGAGTTCCAGTATTGGCCGAAGAGAAGCGGCCGATCGCCATACTGCTCGCGGTTCAGGTAGGAGAGAAGGGTGAATACGTTCTCCGGATTATTTTCATCTAAGGGCGGATTGGCCGAAGAACGGATAACGATTACCGCATAGGTGGAATAGCCCATGATAATCATCACAACGGCCAAAACAGCGGTATTGAATATGTGAAGGTTTCGACGATGCGTGTAGATAAGCCCGAAAACGAGAAGTGCCGCAACGAGTAGTATGTAGAATATTACGCCTGTGTTAAAGGGCAGGCCAAGCGAGTTGACAAATAGTTTTTCGAATCGGCCAGCGGTAGAGACCACACCCGGGATAATGATCGATTGCAGCAAGCCTAAGATCAAAATCGATACCAGGCCGGTGTAAATAAGTCCCTTTCGGCTAACTTCGAAACGCTTAAAGTAAAACACAAAACAGATAGCCGGAATGGCCAAGAGGTTCAACAAATGGACCCCAATGGAGAGCCCCATTAAGTAGGCAATTAATACAATGTAGCGCATCTCACTTCGGCCATCGGAAAGGCTCTCCCAACGCAGAATAGACCAAAATACGGCAGCCGTGAATAGCGACGACATGGCATATACTTCGCCTTCTGCCGCCGAAAACCAAAAGGAATCAGAGAATGCGTAGGCCAACGCGCCCACCGCACCGGCAGCCATAACAGCGATCAAATTACCTCCATCTACACCTTGGCGCCCCCGATTAGAAATTTTCGCGGCAAAGTGGGTGATAGTCCAAAATAAGAAGAGTACGGTGAGCCCCGAGCAAACGCACGAAAGCACGTTGATCGACACAGCCACCATTTCGGTGGAAACGAATGCCGAAAATAGCCGACCCAGCAACATAAAGAGGGGGGCTCCCGGCGGGTGGCCTATTTCTAGCTTATAGGCAGTGGTTATAAACTCTCCGCAATCCCAAAAGCTCGTGGTGGGCTCAAGCGTTAAAAAGTAAGCTATGGTTGAAATCAGAAAAACGGACCATCCCGTTAGCAAATTGGCGCTCTTAAAAGACATGCTTTGGCTATATTACGAGTGCGAAAATATAAAAATTAAGAGGCTATCGCCGATTATACATGCTATTCCCTGCGCTGAGTGCGACAATTATGAAATTTTAGCCAATGCTTGATCAAGTGAATGAAAGTTGTAATTTTGCCATCCCAAATTACCCTGTCCCATAGTGTAACTGGCAACACGTCTGGTTTTGGTCCAGAAGAGTCTAGGTTCGAGCCCTAGTGGGACAACGAAGTGCCAAACCCCGAACCCCTTAACATTTCTATGTTGGGGGGTTCATTTTTTTGATATAAAAAAAGCGACTTCTCGCTAGAAGCCGCTTCGGCGTAAACTGCTACTTGTTGCGAAAGTAACGAAGACTAATATTTGCCTTTTTTGAGTTAGGCCTGTTATTGCGTCGAATTATTGACGAATCAGGGAAATCGAAACTCAAAACAAACGTAGTGGAATAATCTGTTGGCTAAGGTTAATTTATGATAAGCGACGAATCATACTTATGATCGGTAGATAAGCGATTTAGCCATTAAATAATCTGGATAAATCACACCTTCTGGGCCGGCGAAGTCAACGGCGCGAACAATCTCGAAGCCGTGCTTTAGGTAGAAGAAGACAGCCGATTTGTTTTTGCGATACACGCGGAGGTCAATGCCCTTGCAATCTTGCTGGAGTGCATCACGGGTAATCTTTTCGAGTAATTGCGTACCCAGCTTCGCTCTACGGAACGATGCGCTTACGTAAATTTTGTCGAGCCAAAGTCTATCATTGCTTATGGAATAAGCACAATATCCGATGGGCGCGTTGGTTGCGGAATCCTGAATTAAGAAATAGTGGTTTTGGGATTGCTGAATCCAATTTTTCAGGCTTTCGAGCTCATACATACCCGAAAAGAGTAAACTTAGGGTTCGTTCGTCGAAGAATTGACGGTAGTAAGGCTTCCAGATTTTTTCGGCCAGCGCAATGGCGACGGGCACTTCTGCAGCAGTGAGTGGTTGGAAGATGGGATTTACCATCCCAGATCGTCTAATTCGCGGCGCTCCTTCTTGGTCGGCCTTCCGCTGCCTTTCTCCCGATCGTAGCCGGGCATAAGCTTCATCATTTCGAGCTTGCGCAATTCGCTTTCAGGAGTGCACTCTTCAATATATGTTCCCACTAATTTGGCTCCAACGCGGCTGTTCAACAGCTGTAGTACTCTATATGCCCGCCAAATAGGGTTCCTTTTCACCGAAAGCACGTCCCCGACTTTTACTTCGTGAGCCGCTTTTACCGGATTTTGATTCACTAGTATTTGCCCAGTTTTGACGGCTTCAGCCGATTGTGACCGGGTTTTGCCCAGTCGTACCGCCCACAAATATTTATCGATTCGCACACCACTCATAGCCGCAAAGTTACAAGAAGCGGCTTTCTCGGCTAAACGAACGTTAAGAAATTAATCCGTTGTGCTTTTCGATGGTTTGCATCATTAACAGGGCTTTCAAATAAGCTCCCAACTCGCCTTTTTGCATTAAAATTCTGGCGATGTGCTTCAAGTCTTTTAGTGTGTTTTCGGTGCGCATGATAATTGGTTTTAAATGAGTTTCTCTACCAAAACCAAACCGCGTGCCAAAATAAAATTACTTCTCGTAAAAGTGCATCTCCTGCACGTATCTATGCACCGGATCTGTGAGCAAGTAGCGCACGTCGTGGCCATCCTTGATCGCTTTGCGGATAAAACTGCTCGATACTTTCATCACGGGTGCATCTACGTGGACGATGTGCGGATGATGACCCAATCGCGATTGGGTGCGGTGCGGCTTTAAATCTTCCTTTTCTCCCTCGGTCAAAGCACGTGGATATACATATATCAAGTGCTCTTTTAAGATTAATTCAGCATTTCTCCATTTGTGAAAGCTCCGGATATTGTCTTCTCCCATAATGAGCGAAAAAGCAATTTCGGGGTGTTTCTCTTTGAGATAGGTGAGCGTATGAATGGTGTATGAAGGCTTGGCTAATCCAAATTCGATGTCGGAAACTTTAACTTTCGGATTGTCTTCCACGCCGATCCGCACAAGGGCGAGGCGGTGATAATCAGCGAGCATACCAGCTTTTTCTTTGAGCGGGTTTTGAGGCGAAACTACCAGCCATACTTCATCAAGTGCGGTGTAATGAGCCATAAAGTTTGCGATAATTAAGTGACCCACATGTATGGGATTGAACGTACCGAAATACAGCCCTACCTTCTTCATGCCTGGATGAATTTTAGAATGGCCTGTTCCGTTTCTTTGCAAGCAGTCTCCAGGTCGGAATTCACAATAATTTTGTCAAATTTATCGGCAAAACCTAGCTCTGTATGTGCTTTATCCACTCTTGCCTGGAGCGTTTCGGCTGTTTCGGTCTGCCTATTCCGCAATCTCTTTTCGAGCTCGGCTATGCTCGGTGGAGCAATAAAAATCGCCAGGGCTTGCTCACCCAAAATTTCTTTGAGTCGCAGACCACCCACCACGTCCACATCAAAAATTACCATTTTTCCAGATTGCTGTAACCGCTCTACTTCGCTTCTCAACGTGCCGTAAAACCTGCCTTCGTACACTTCCTCCCATTCCAGAAGAAGACCAGATTGAATCTTCTGACGAAATTGCGAAGCTGAGAGAAAATGGTAATCCACTCCATCAGTCTCAGTTGGTCGTGGCGGGCGGGAAGTGGCCGATATCGAAAAAGAAAGTTGAGGGATTAGCGGAAGCAGACTTCTAATAATGGTTGTTTTGCCCGATCCGGAAGGTGCGGAAATAATTACACACTTGTGCTCCACACCTCGCATCAGCAGATATTTAAGAGTTGTTCCTTCACCTTTTCCAATTCATCTTTCATATCGACCACTAGCTTTTGAATTGGGACATAATTTGCTTTGGAGCCCATTGTATTGATTTCCCGGCCCATTTCCTGGGTTATAAATCCTAATTTCTTACCGATCATATCCGGCGAATCCATGGTCTCAAGAAAGAAAGCGCAGTGCTGAGCTAGACGAGTATTTTCTTCGGTAATGTCTAATTTTTCTAAGTAATAAACAATCTCTTGCTCCAGCCGATTCTGTTCCACTTCATCGCCTAATGTCAAATCCTTGATGTGCTTCGCAAGTCGCTCCCTTACTGCCAATAACCGCTTTGGAAGGTGCTGCACGCATCCTTCGCGCAGGGCATCAATGCTTTCGACTCTGGCTCGAATGTCCGCACCTAAATTTTCACCTTCGGTATTTCGAAATGCTTGAAGATTTTCGCTCGCTTCTGCGATAAGGCCTTCTATAATCACCCATTCCTGCGAATCTAATTCGCTTTTATCGGTACTCCAAACATCGGGCATGGTAAGCACCGACCGCAGTATTTCACCATTGGCCTCCACGCCTAAATCGTCGCTGAATGTTTTGATTTCTTTCCAATACGCTCTGGCTAATGCGGAATTAAGGCCAATCCGCTTATCGGTCTCACCCGTTTCGATTTGTATACTCAGATCTATTTTACCTCTGTCGAGTTTCGCTGCCAACAATTGCCTCACAGCCATTTCCTTTTCACGGTAGGCGGACGGAAGTTTAATGTTCAAATCAAACTGTTTGCTGTTAAGCGATTTTATTTCGACGGCAATTTTTTTTTCGTCGTAGTGACCTTGGGCTCTGCCAAAGCCTGTCATTGAAACAAGCATAGATGCAATTTAGGCTTCAAATGTAACCAAATCGACCTACGATAGACGCTTCATATCGGCTTCAGCCTTGGTTGAAGAACCGACGATTACCTCTTTTTCTGTTTCTAAAAGAGGGCGTTTCAAGAAGCTGTAATGCGCGTTTAGAAGCCGCCGGTAGTCTGTTTCGGTGAGTTCGGATGCTTTGATTCCAGAAGCCTGAAGCTGGCGTGATCTTTTATTGAAAATCGACTCGTAGCTGCCCGCCTTAGTTGCCAGTCGGTTCAGTTCTTCGGGTTGCAGCGGTTCTGACTTTATTTCGCGCCAGGTGATACTCGGTTTGTCGAGCAATTCCTTCTTAATTCTGCGACACGTATCGCACGTTTGTAAATAATATAGGGTGTTCATTTTAGTCAATTACTTAGGCTATTTTTGCGCGTCAAGGTTGATAAAGAAAACAAGCCTGAGCTCCTTTCGTGCAAAACTACGAACAAGATATTTCAAAAAAACTCGGCTTTAAAAAGATGCTCATTCCCATATTTTTGGGTCTAGGTGTCGCTGCGTTTATGCTCTATTTAAATCTTACGGAGGTGCGTTTTGAAGAAACCCCGGCTTCGGTGTGTGGAAATTATTCTTGGGTAGATAATAATGGCGATGGTGTAGTTGATATTAACGAAGAGTCCGAGTTCCGTTACGTGCCCGACTGCGCTGGGAACTATCGAAAACGAACCTACCGCGATAGCTTGCGCGATATAAATTGGAGTTGGTATAGCACCTTGTGGTTGCTCATGGCGATTATAGCAATGGTGCTGCGCGACGTGGGCTACATGTTTCGTATCAGGGTTCTAACCGATGACGCGCTTTCCTGGAAGCAGAGTTTTCACGTAATTATGCTTTGGGAATTTGCATCAGCGCTTACGCCGAGTGTTGTGGGCGGCTCAGGAATAGCCATGTTTATTTTGAACAGGGAGGGTATAGCTCTTGGAAAAAGCACCGCAATTGTGCTTGTTTCAGCTTTGCTCGATGAGCTCTTTTTTATCTCGATGGTGCTGCTGGTGATGCTCTTGATTGCAGGCGATTTGCTCTTTCCAGTATCACTGGAGCAGAGTTTCTTCGGGTTTACCTTAGGCACAAAATCTATTTTTTGGTTAGGATACGCGTTTATTCTGCTTATGACTACTACCATTTTTCTCGCTATTTTCTTCCGCCCGAGAGGGTTTAAGTATTTGCTCTTGCAAATTTTTCGCTTGCCTATTTTACGGCGGTGGCGCTACCAAACTATTCAAGTTGGCGAAGATATCATTACAACCAGCGAAGAGCTCAAAGATCGCCCAGCCAAATATTGGTTCAAAGCTACCGCCGCCACTTATCTTTCATGGACTGCTCGTTACCTGGTGGTCAACTTCCTTATTTTAGCATTCGCCAATAGCGATGCCGGTGCCACTTGGTACGATCAAGCAATAATCTACGCCCGGCAATTGGTAATGTGGGTTATTATGCTCATCAGCCCGACGCCCGGCAGTGCTGGCGTTGCCGAATTCGCCTTTTCAGGCTTCCTTAGAGAGTTCATTCCCTTGGGCTTAGTGGGAGCACTGGCGCTGCTTTGGCGGCTGGTATCGTACTATCCTTATTTATTCATCGGTGCTGTAATCCTTCCGCGTTGGCTGCGAAGCACTGGCCGACGCATGAGCGAGAAGAAGCATGCCGAGTAAAAAAGTACTTTTGTGTTTCAAAATAAAGTGAAACCTATGAAATTTGCTACCAAAGCCCTTCACGCCGGTATTCATCCCGACCCTACTACTGGTGCTATAATGACTCCGATTTACCAAACTTCGACCTACGTTCAGGAAGCAGTTGGAAAGCATAAAGGATACGAGTATTCACGCACGCAAAATCCTACAAGGGCCGCTTTGGAGGCAAATTTGGCCGCGCTCGAGAATGGCACATATGGAGCCTGCTTTGCCAGTGGACTTGCTGCAATCGATTGTTTAATCAAAACGCTGGAGCCGGGCGACGAAGTAATCAGTACGCACGATTTATATGGCGGCACCTATCGCTTGTTTAATACCATTTTTGCAAAGTATGGTATCCGTTTTCATTATACCTCCATGCACGATGTGAGCGCGGTAGAAGCCTTGATCAATTCAAAAACCAAAATGATTTGGGTAGAAACGCCTACCAATCCGATGCTCAATATTATTGACATCGAAGCGATCTCCAAGCTGTCCAAACCAAAAAAAATCCTTTTGGCCGTTGACAACACTTTCTCGACGCCTTATCTCCAGCGCCCGCTGGATCTGGGAGCGGACGTAGTAATGCATTCTGTTACCAAATATTTGGGCGGCCACAGCGATGTAATCATGGGTGCTTTGGTTACGAGCGATGAAGATTTATCAAAGGAAATTTACCGAATTCAAAATTCGTCGGGAGCCGTTTGTGGTCCACAAGATGCTTTTTTGGTGCTGAGAGGTATTAAGACGCTCCATGTGCGCATGGACCGCCATTGCGAAAATGGTGAGAAAGTAGCGAAGTACCTCCGTTCGCATCCTGCGGTGGATAAAGTGTATTATGCCGGATTCGAAGATCATCCCAACCATGAAGTGGCTAAGCGACAAATGAGTGGCTTCACAGGTATGGTGTCTTTTACTTTAAAGGACGATCGCATTGAAACAGCGCATCGGATGGTAGCTCGCTGCGAATTATTTTCACTCGCTGAATCGCTCGGTGGAGTTGAGTCGCTTATTGGTCACCCGGCTACTATGACGCATGCTAGCATCCCAGCTGAGGTGCGCCGAGCGTCGGGGGTGGTCGATTCCTTGATCCGCCTGAGTGTGGGTATAGAAGATGCCGACGATCTGATAGAAGATTTGTCGCAAGCCATCGGGATTGCTTAGCTTTCCAAGACGATAATCTGGCTTATTCCCTATTTGTAGGGTATCGGAAGGCTGACATGTATGCGTTTAAACCAATTTTATAGTCTCTTTAAAAGGGCACTTTAGCTTTTAGATTCGTAAATTTGGCTCTTTCCTGAAATAATAACATCATGAAATTAACTTTTGCTTCGTTCCTTGCCTTCGTTGGAATTATTTGCTCTACTTCCGTTAATGCACAGGAAGCGCACGATCACTTAAGGTGCCTTATAAATACCATGACAGAGGCCTATAAGGAAGCACATCCTGAAGCTGCTGAGATCATGGAACAAGAATCTCAAGAACTGGAAGATTTCACAAGAAACTTTGAAGGAACTACCAATCGCTCCGAAGTATTGATCATTCCGGTAGTTTTTCACATCGTACATGCCAACGGAGTTGAAAATATTTCAAATGCTCAAGTATTGAGCGCTATGGAAGTTATAAATGAAGACTTCAATGCTTTGACACCTGGAGTTAATAATGTGGTGAGTCAATTTCAAAATATGGTGGGAAACGTAGAATTAGAATTCCGATTAGCCAAGCTTGACCTTAACGGAAACTGCACGAATGGTATCATTCGAACGTTTAGTCAGCAAACCTTTAATGGTGATGAGAATATTAAGGTGATCTCTCCAACTTGGGGCCGAGCCAGTTATCTAAACATTTGGGTCTGCAATAATATTGACGGGGCTGCTGGCTACGCTTACTTGCCCGGAGGAGCGCCTGTTGCGGGCGACGGTATTTTGTTACAACATGATTATGTGGGTAGAATCGGTACTTCCAATCAAACGCGCTCGCACGCTTTATCTCATGAGATAGGGCATTGGGCGAATTTGCGACACACCTGGGGGCAATCCGATACTCCTGCTCTTCCTACTAATTGCAGTGAAGATGACGGCGTTGCTGATACGCCGAATACTATTGGTTGGACTTCTTGTAATCTGAGCGGTTCCACGTGTGGCACATTGGATAACGTCCAAAATTTTATGGATTATGCATACTGCTACCGTATGTTCACAACTGGTCAGACCAACCGAATGCGTGCGGCTCTCAATTCAGGCATAGCCAGCCGAAACCAACTGCATACCCAAGCCAATTTATTGGAAACAGGAGTCATCGCTCCCGATGTGCTTTGTGATGCAGATTTTAGCGTCGAAGAAACCCGGGTAATATGCCCTGGAGATGTTGTCACTTTCGAAGATTATTCTTTTAATGGTCCGACCAGTTGGTTGTGGACTTTCGAAGGCGGCACCCCGGCTAGTTCTACATCGCCTTCTCCAGAAGTGATGTATAATTCGCCTGGAGTATATGATGTCACCTTATTTGTTAGCAACCCAAATGGAGGCTTAACGGAAGTTAAAAATGATTTCATTACCGTTCTGCCACAGGCCGATAATGCTGTACCATTTTATGAAAGTTTCGAGTCTTTTAATTCGCTGGAGCCGAATAATGAAAATTGGTTTGTTGTAAATCAGGATGGAGGAACTATCAAATGGCAATTGTCATCTAATGTTGGTTATTCCGGTTCAAAGAGCGTTTATGTCCGCGGTCGAAACAATACGAATGGAGCGGTTGAATTCCTTCAAAGCCCTACTTACGATCTGACCGATTTGGATGAGAATGCAGTGCTTACATTTAAATATGCTCACGCGCAGCGTCAAGGATCCACAGCAGATCGTTTAAGGGTTTGGATTTCGAGAGATTGCGGCGATTCCTGGACCGTGCGGAGAACCATATCGATGCCCAATTTACCAACTGTTTCGGGTAATGTTGCAACAGAATTTGTTCCTTCAGGTCAAGCCGATTGGGCGGAAGTGAGTATCGATAATATCGTGAGTACTTTCTTGACCAACGAATTTCGATTCCGATTTGAATTCGAAAGCTTTAATGGAAACAATGTTTACATCGATGATATAAATATTATTGATGGCTTAACGGTGGGAATCGACGAAGTCGATTTTGCTAAGGAAGTCACGCTGTTCCCAAATCCTACCAATGGAAATGCGCAGATCAGCTTAGATCTCCGCAGAAGCGGTTTGGTGAGCGTAAGAGTTCTCGATATTTCGGGTCGGACATTAAAACAAGTTAGCTCGCAATTGCGCAGCGTTGGAAGTCATGTTATCGATATCGAAATGAATGATATGAGCGCAGGGATGTATCTGGTGAGCATCGATTTTGAAGGTCAAAGTTTGATCGAAAAGTTAATCGTTCAACCATAATTGCTGCGTAATTCACTCATGAAACGAAAATTGAATTCTCTACTTACCCGAGTTTTCTTGCTTGCGGTTACCGCTTTGTGGTATATCGCTGCAGAAGCCCAATCTCTCGCAGATCCATCAGTTGCCACTCATTTACACTGCTACACGGCTCAGCAAGACTCACTTTGGAGGGTAGAACACCCCGAAATGAGCGACGAAATAAGGAGTGCCGAGTTCCTTCTTCAAAACGAATCGGAAGCTTCCATCACGCGGGATACCGAATACCTGATTTCGGTGGTATTTCACATCGTCCACAACAATGGATCAGAGAATATCTCAGTCGACCAGATTGAAGATGCTATCCGGGTAATGAATGAAGATTTTAGTGCAACGAATTCAGGAGCGGGCAATGTGAATGCAGCTTTCGCTCCTTTAGTTGCCGATGTCCAAGTAGGATTTGCATTAGCTCAGAGAGACCCTTTCGGGAATTGCACAAACGGCATCGTCCGCAGCCAAAGCATGACCACGCTCGAAGGTGGAGAAAATTTGAAACAAGTATCTCCCGTTTGGGATCGTGCTCGGTATCTCAATATATGGGTTTGTCAGGATATTGCAAGTGGAGCCGCGGGCTATACCCGATACCCATCTTCAGTAAATGGGCCTAATGGTGCGCAGATTGATGGTATCGTTGTTCGAAGCGATTATGTCGGAGCAATCGGCACATCCAGTGTTCAGCGATCTCACACCCTCACTCACGAGGTAGGCCACTGGATTAACCTGCCCCATCTTTGGGGAAATAGCAACAACCCAGGCTTGGCGTCAAACTGCAATATCGATGATGGCGTGGCAGATACGCCAAATACGAAAGGCTGGACGACTTGCTCCATAAATGGCAATTCTTGTGGTTCTCTCGATAATGTGGAGAACTACATGGAATATTCGTTTTGTTCGAAGATGTTTACGCTTGGCCAGGCTGCAAGGATGCACACGGCGCTGAATAGCAACGTGTCTCAACGCGTGAATCTCTGGCAGCCGGAAACCTTGGAATCTACGGGCGTGTTTTTAGTCCCGGAAGTCTGCAGTGCAGATTTTACCGCAGATAAGCGATTGATTTGTTTAGGCGATTCGATTTCCTTTACCGATCTATCATCCAGTGCGGCCACGGATTGGATATGGACATTTGAAGCTGGCTCGCCACCCACAAGTTCCAGCGCAAATCCGGTGGTGACCTACAATACACCTGGTCTTTACGCTGTGAGCGTTCAAGTGAGCGATGGGCAAAATACCTTTTCAGAAGCTGAGATAAATTATATCCGAGTGCTCGACAGCGCCAATACCGGGTTGCCATTTTACGAGGGCTTTGAGGGCATGTCCGATTTCAACGTTAATTCTTCTGATCAGTGGTTCACTAACAATCAGGAAGGATCAATTGATTGGTCAATAACGAACGAAGCCGCATATTCCGGTAATTATTCAGCCTTCGTTAGGGGCTACGTCAATGGTTCCGAAAACGTAGAACAATTGCTGAGTCAGACCTTTGAACTAAACGGGATTACAGAAGACCCGGTTCTGACCTTCCGGTACGCATGTGCACGCCGTAGCCAACAAAGTGCCGATAGATTGAGGGTTTATATATCTAGGGATTGTGGAGAAAGTTGGAGTCTGAGAAAAGTTATTTCTGGAGATGCACTCTACACTGTTCCCGAAACTTTTTCTCAGGAATTCTATCCAGAAAGTACAGACGATTGGGATGAATCCGTCATTTCGAGCATCGTGCCGATTTTTCACACATCTTACTTTAGGGTGCGTTTTGAATTCCGTAGCGATGCCGGTAATAATTTCTTTTTAGATGATATCAACCTATCCGACCCCAATGTATTGTCAGTAACTGAGAATGCGAGTCTGAAGGGCAGAATAACCATCTATCCAAATCCGGCAAATGGATCGGTATATATTGACCTGGCGACTATTCAAAAAGGTATTGTAGAACTCCAAATATTCGATCTTTCTGGTAGGTTGGTTCACGCCGAACAATGGTTCCAAATTCAGGAAAACGGCGCTAGAGAGATAGACCTTTCCGGACTTGTCAACGGGCTCTATGTAGTTCAACTTTACGCCGAAGGCCAGCTTTACTCCGATAAAATTATCGTGCAGCGTTAATTCGCTTCGACCTTTATGCCCACAAGTATGGCGACACAACCTTGCGGATTGATTTGCACATCTTTTTGAGCCGGAATTTGTAGATTTATAATAAGTTCTTGGGTTCCAGAGACCCTAAAGTCGAAGTGGTCGCTGTGATCGTTCGTATTGTTATAAATCTCATTCCCATCCAAATCAGTTACTTGAAAGGACGCCTGGCCCAACATAAATTGGGTACAAACTAAAAGCCTGTAATCAGTGCCAGCGTAGAAGGTCATTTGAGCTTCGGCAATATCGCCCGGCATCAGCTTGGCAGCATTAAAGTTTTCGTTAGGAATATATCCGCTCAAAGCATCTTTACAATTGTTTTTTACAAATGGGCGGCATTGAGCACTCGCAAACTGAGTGAATCCAGAAAGGAGAACAATGGAGAGAAGGAGAGTTTTCACAACTGTAGGGGTGGGGGTTAGCTGGTATATTTGGTTCGGATTTCAGATACCACTTTGCTTATTTCAGCTAGCTTGGTCTTGCTCATTTGAGCCGGTGGATTCCCTCCGATCACGGTGGTTCCATCTTCCGCTTTGGTTACTGATGCTATGCCCTTTGTTACAATCACATCGGCATAAGCGCTTTCGATATTGTTTAAATCAGCAAGAATTTCGTCGAGCTGGCCGCTCGAATTATAGGCTTTCACCAATTCTTGCAAATTATCGAGCGATAGTTTTTGTTCGGCTATTCGTTGTATAAGTCCTGGGTCGGCATTACCAGGTTTGGAAGCAATTGTGGTTGAAAGGTACAGACCTTCTATCCAACCTGCAGCAATAATCATAGCTGAGATATGGTCGCGGCCGTTCTCTTTCAGGTAAGCATCGAGCATGAAGTAGGTTTCTGAGATAATGTTTAGAAGGGAGTCGCGATTTTCAAGATTCATTTCCATGCGCTCTATGGCGCTCTCATCAAAAGCTTTGGACACCCCTAATTTATCAGCCAATTTCTTGATACAAGAAAGGTAGATTATGGATTCTTGATTTTGATTAAAGATACTAGCGTAGCTTAAATCTGCACCGTAGATTCCTAAATTTAGCGCTTGGCTTCTCGCGGAAGTATAATCGTTTACACGTTTTACGTCGCTTAGCACATTCACTTCATAACTTGCTCCAGCTCTCTTGAGCAAGGTAGCCATTTCCATGGGGGAAGGAATCGAATAAAATATTTCTTGAATTTTCTCCGCCTTTTCGGCTCCCAGGGTATCTGAGTTACCGGAATTAGAAGTGTTTGTAATTCCGTCATCACTGCGCTGCCTATCGCCACATGATTGCAGAAATAGGAAGCCAGATAGTTGTAATATCAGACAAGTGCCGGCAAAAAATCTTTTCATATCAGAATTTTGAAAATCAAATGTAAATGCATTAGTTGCATTTACTGATTATAGGTCGCAAATCCTTCAACAGGGCTGTGTTGATCGGATTTTACTTTCTTAACACGGAGAATGTTTCGTTTGGTGGTCGATTAATGGGCATCTAGCCAATTTACTCCGGTATCCACTTCCACTTCAATTGGCACCTTCAGTTTCCCGATAGCTTCTACCATCCCATGTATAATCAATGGTTTAATAGTTTCGAGCTCCGATATTAGCACGTCAAACACTAATTCATCGTGCACTTGCAAGATCATTTTACTTTGAAGGTTGGCAGCTAGAAGCGATTCTTCTATTCGAATCATCGCTATCTTGATCATATCGGCTGCCGAACCTTGGATGGGAGCGTTTATGGCGTTGCGTTCTGCAAAGCCTCTTACGGTGGGGTTTCTATTGTTTATATCCTTGAGATAGCGTCGTCGCTTCATAATAGTCTCCACATATCCATGGTCTCTTGCAAAAGTAATCTGCGCATCCATGTAAGATTTTACACCGGGGTATTTGTCGAAGTAGTTTTGAATCAGCTCAGCCGCTTCCGATCGCGAAATTTGAAGGCGTTGCGAAAGGCCAAAAGCAGAAATACCATAGATTATCCCAAAATTCACCATTTTGGCTTTCGATCGCATATCGCGGTTTACGTCGGCTACATCCACATCAAAAACCTTAGCGGCCGTTGCCGTGTGAATATCAATTCCGTTTTGAAAGGCTTCAAGCATAGCAATATCGCCGCTCAGCTCCGCAATAAGTCGAAGCTCGATTTGAGAATAATCGGCTGCCAGAATAATGTGATGTTCATCGGTCGCGATGAAAGCCTTCCGCACTTCTCTTCCGCGGGCTGTGCGAATTGGAATGTTCTGCAAATTTGGGTTTTGGGAACTCAAACGCCCGGTAGCAGCAACCGCCTGCATGTAGGTAGTGTGAATTCTTTTATCGCGCGGATTAATCAATTCCGGAAGGGCATCCACGTAGGTGCTTTTCAATTTTGTTACCTGCCGATAATCTAAAATTTGGGATACGATCGGGTGTGTTTCCGAGAGCCGAAGTAGGGTTTCTTCATTGGTGGCGTATTGTCCGGTGGCTGTTTTTTTGGGCTTTTCTTCTATCTTTAACTCTTCAAAGAGTATGATGCCCAATTGTTTAGGACTCGCAATATTGAAGGCCTTTCCTGCCGACTCATAAATCTGATCAACTAATTCGGCGGCTGCTTTATCGAGCTCTTTCGATATTTTGGAGAGCGCATCAAGGTCAATATTTACACCGGCTGCTTCCATTCGAGCCAGTACGGGCATCAGTGGCATTTCTATATCACTGAGGAGGGATTCTAAGCCATCGATTTCTTTTACTTTCTGTCTGAAAATCTCATATAAGCGGAACGTAATATCGGCATCTTCGCAGGCGTAGGGGGCGACTTCCGCAATAGGTATATCGCGCATACTCTTTTGTCCTTTTCCTTTTTTCCCGATCAACGATTCTATGGAGATAGGTCGATACCCAAGGTAAGTTTCGGAGAGCTCATCCATGCTATGCTTCATATCCGGCTGGAGTAGGTAATGAGCCAGCATAGTGTCGTACATCGTTCCCGCCACTTCTACTCCCTGCCATAGGAGCACGGTGATATCGTACTTTAAGTTGTGGCCAATCTTCAACACTTTTGTGTCTGCGAAAAATGGTGTCAACTCTTTGAGAATGAACTGAGCAGCGTTTGTGTTATCTGGAATCGGCACGTAATAACCTTCATTGGCCTTCCAGGAAAAGGCGATACCGACGAGGTCGGCTTTATGGGCATCAACAGAAGTTGTTTCGGTATCGAAGCAAACAATTTTTTGTTTTGCCAAATCGGCTATAAATGCGGCGCGTTTATCCTTGGTGTCAATAAGCCGATACTTCGCTTTCTCTGCGTCAAAGGTTTGCATTTCGCTTGGCAACGTGTTTTCTACCTCTTGGCCGGCGATGCTGAATAAATCCATTTGATTGCCACCGGTAGGCGCATTGCCCATTTTTTCGCCTAGCAATCGCTCGGAAAGCGATCGAAACTCCAGCTGGGCAAATATATCGCGGAGCAATTCTTTGTCGGGCTCTTCCATAATGAGAAGTTCGGGCTGGAATTCGACCGGAACATCGCAAATAATGGTAGCGAGCTTTCGAGAAAGCCGCGCCTGGTCAGCAAACTGAATAACGTTTTCGCGCTGTTTTCCTTTCAGCTCATCGGCGTGGGCAATAAGACCTTCGATATCGCCGTATTGGGCGATTAATTTTGTGGCGGTCTTTTCGCCGATGCCTGGTATGCCGGGAATATTATCCACGGCGTCGCCCCATAGCCCTAGCATATCGATCACTTGATCGGGTCGAGAAATGCCAAATCGCTCGCAGACTTCCTTCACGCCCCAGATTTCGTTTGAATTACCCTGGCGTCCGGGTTTCAAGATTTTGATCTTGTCGCTAACCAATTGACCAAAGTCCTTATCGGGAGTCACCATATAAACTTCGTAGCCTTCTCGTTCCGCCTGCTTGGCAAGTGTACCTATTACGTCGTCGGCTTCGTAACCAGCCATTTCGACAATAGGAATTTTAAACCCTTCAATAATCTTTCGGATATAGGGAATAGAGCGCTTAATATCATCGGGTGTTTCTTCGCGATTGGCTTTGTACGCAGGGAAATCGTCGTTGCGAAAAACACTGCCTGGAAGGTCGAAAGCCACCGCCATGTGGGTGGGTTGATGCGTGTTGATGACATCGAGCAGCGTATTAGTAAATCCAAACATGGCCGAAGTATTCATGCCGGCGGAATTTACGCGCGGGCTGCGGATGAAGGCGTAATATGCTCTGTAAATAAGGGCGTAGGCGTCGAGAAGAAATATTTTTTTGGCAGGTTCGCTCATGGACTTCGGTGATGAAGCCCCGAAGATAAGCATGCCTGTGGGAATGAAAACCGAGATTAGCCTATTTCGTAAGTAGTTCCTTCCGGACCGTCTTTGAGAGTGATTCCCATTGTGGTCATTGCCTGGCGAATCTGATCAGCAGTAATAAAATCTTTGCTCATTTTGGCTCCCTTTCTTAGTTGGATTAGGAGTTCGATGAGATCGCCTTCTTTTCCACCCCCCAAACTTCTTTCATCGCTCGCGGCTTCAAACCCGAGTACATCGAAAACAAAAGTGTCGAGCAAGTTTTTTAAATCAGCCAAATCGGATTCGGTAGCAGTGAGCGTTCCAGATGCCAATAGGTTGATATTCTTGATAATTTCAAAAATATTGGCGAGAAGAATGGGCGTATTGAAATCATCGTTCATAGCGGCTTGGCAGGCTTCGCGAAGGGTTTCTATCTCGACGGTGCTCGCAGAAGCAGGTTTGATTTTAGCCAAGGTATTTCGAGCTTCCATCATGCGCTTATAGCCTTTTTCGGCTGCACGCAAAGCATCGTTCGAGAAATCGAGGGTACTGGAATAATGGCATTGAAGCATAAAGAAGCGAACAGTCATTGGGCTGTAGCCCTGCTCCAAAAGCTTGTGATTTCCACTAATTAATTCTTCAGGGGTAAATCCATTCCCTTCCGATTTTGCCATTTTCCGGCCGTTCACGGTTAGCATGTTACCGTGCATCCAAAAGCGCGGACCAGCCTTGCCAGTGGCTCCCGTATTTTGGGCAATCTCACATTCGTGATGTGGAAATTTTAAATCCATACCCCCACCGTGAATGTCAAACTCCTTACCGAGGTATTTGGTACTCATAGCCGAACACTCTAAGTGCCAACCCGGGAATCCTTCGCCCCAAGGTGAGGGCCAATGCATAAGATGATTGCTTTCAGCTTTTTTCCAAATCGAAAAATCCAGGGGATCTCTTTTTTCATTTTGGCCTTCCGTATTTCGCGTATTGGCGATTAAATCGTCAATATTTCGGCCTGATAGAGCTCCGTAACTATGTGAAGCATTGTACTTGCGGACATCGAAATATACCGAACCATTCGATTCATACGCCAAACCCTTTTCGATAATCGTTTTCACCATCTCCATTTGCTCAATGATATGACCCGTTGCCGTTGGCTCGATAGACGGAGGTAAAATATTGAAGAGCCGCATCACATCATGAAAACCGTTGGTGTACTTCTGCACAATTTCCATAGGTTCGAGCGCTTCCAGGCGGGCTTTTTTGCCGATTTTATCTTCACCAGCATCAGCGTCATCTACCAAGTGACCTACGTCGGTGATATTGCGAACGTACCGCACCTTGTAACCCAAATAGAGCAGGTACCGGTATACCATATCAAAAGTCAGAAAAGTGCGGACATTTCCTAAGTGCACGTCGCTGTAAACGGTGGGACCGCAAACATAGAGCCCCACATGCGGCGGGGCAATAGGGGTAAAAATTTCTTTTTTCCGGGAGAGGGAGTTGTAAATCTCCAGACTGGTTTTCATTGTAAAAGGGAGAATAGGGCTAATAGGACGCGGCCAAATGTACTTATTTGTCGGCTTCGTCGATAAGTCCGTACCCTATGAATCGACCTTCTTTATAGACTTCAACTTGTTTCAGCAAGCCATTTTCATCGTATCGAAACCATTTTCCATTCCACAACCTGCCATCCTTGAAATCGCCGGCTTGAGATACCTGCCTGTTATGGTTGTAGAGAGTATTCTTACCTGTGGAAATAAATTGACCTATATTTGGAACATCGACTACCGGACTAGTTTCGAGTTTGCTCAATTCGGGCATTGCTTGTATGATCGACTGACTTTGAGGCACATATTTTTTGACGCTACTTTCTTCAACTTCCCCATTGGTAATACGTTTTTCTTCGATGAGTTTTCCGCTGGTATCGTACATTTTCAATTCGCCGTGTGCCACGCCGTTGTCGATTTCAACCGTCATCTGTAACTTCCCATTTGGGTAGTAGTACGATTGAAGTCCCGACCTTTTTCCTTTTTCATTAAATGTGAAGATATTGGCAGGAAGCCCTGATTCATGGTATCGAGCAAAACTTCCAGTATTCTTATTTATCTTCCAATAACCTTCTTCTTCTACTTTCCCGTTTTCGTAAAAAGTCTTGTATTGACCGTAGGGCTTGTTGTCAAAATAGGTTATTTGGCCCTTGATAGTTCCAGTCGGGAAGAAGCATTTCCAAACCCCTTCTCTTCGATTGTCCACATAGTTTCCTTCTTCAAATACGTACTCTCTTGAAGTGCGATCGCCCGGATTGACACGGGCTCTGAGCCTCCAATATCCTTGGCGGTACCCATTTTCATCAATTAAATTTTCGGGGTGGAAGATTTTCTCGTTAGCCGCTTGGCTTAGCGTATTCCCTATAAGCGGAAAAAGTAGTAGTAGAATTGTAATTCTTACAAACAGATGCATATCGAAATAGGATATTTTACTACTTGTACGTGACTATTGCAGGCAAGGTTACTTTTGAACCTTCTCTTTTTCGGCCAAATGCACGAGCATGCCGTCAACGATAGCATCGATATCGTATTCGGGTTTCCAACCCCAATCTTCCTGAGCGAAACGGTCGTCAATGCTGCTCGGCCAGCTATGCGCTATGGCGTTGCGATAATCGGGTTTGTACGAGATTTCAAAATTTGGTATGCGCGACTTAATTTTCGCTGCCAGTAGTTCTGGTGTAAACGATACTCCAGCAATATTATAACTGGTGCGTATTCTTAAATCAGCGCTGGGAGCAGCCATCAGGTCGATGGTTGCTTTGGTGGCATCGGGCATGTACATCATAGGCAACTCTGCATCCTTACTCAGGAAACAGTCGTAAGTCCCTTTTTGCAAAGCTTCGTGAAAAATATGAACGGCGTAATCAGTGGTGCCACCACCTGGCGCGCTTTTATGTCCGATAATGCCCGGGTAGCGTAAACTGCGTACATCTATACCGTAACGTTTATTGTAATATTCGCACCAGCTTTCACCTGCTACTTTGGTAATACCATACACTGTGGTTGGCTCCATAATAGTGCGCTGGGGTGTATTTTGTTTAGGCGTGTGTGGTCCAAAAACGGCAATGCTACTGGGCCAAAAAATTCGCTTGATGTGACCATCTCTCGATAGGTCTAGCACGTTGCTGAGCCCTGTCATATTGAGTTCCCATCCTAGGCCCGGGTTTTTTTCGGCCGTAGCCGATAGTAGGGCAGCAAGAAGGTAAACTTCTTTAATATTTTGATCTTTAATTATCTCAAAAAGGCGCTTTTGATCCATCACATCGGCTTGGAAATAAGGACCATCGCCGAATTCGGGTTTTGGCTTGTCGCTTAGGTCAGAGGCTATAACTTTGTGGTCGCCATGTGCCGCTCGTAGAGCAATCACCAACTCTGTACCGATTTGGCCGCCGGCGCCAATTACCAAAATATTGTCTTGCATCGTCAAAAAAATTCGCTGCAAAAATAGTCAAAAGTGGCTCGGACTTGGGCTCTCTTGATTCTTATTTCAACAGTTGGAATGAAGTTGCGGTTTGTAAACTTTATATTTGTCCAAAGCCTTTAATTATGCCCATTTATCACCAGTTAGGGTCTATCCCGCACAAACGACACACAATATTTAGAAAGAGCGACGGTTCCTTGCATTACGAGCAGCTTTTTGGTACCGAAGGATTTACGGGTATGTCGTCGCTACTCTACCACCTGCACAGGCCCACCCAAATTAAGGAGATAGGCAAGGGCGTGAGTGTAAAGCCGGAGATCGCTGTGGAGCAGAACATAAAATCCTATCGGTTAAAAGGTTTTCAAGTGGCGCCAGCAGACGATTACCTGAAAAGCCGGGTGCCGGTGTTGGTAAACAATGACGTTTACATTGAGTTGGCGGCGCCGCGAAAGTCAATGACTGATTATTTCTACAAGAATGCCGATGCTGATGAAGTAATATTTGTACACCGAGGCACCGGTCGGCTTCGATCATTCATGGGCGATTTGAGTTTTAGTTACGGCGATTACCTTGTAGTGCCGCGCGGGATGATTTATCAAATGGAGTTTGATTCCGATGATAATCGTTTATTTATCGTGCAGTCGTTCAGCCCCGTATATACACCGAAGCGTTACCGCAACCATTTTGGACAGCTCTTAGAGCATGCGCCTTTTTGCGAACGCGATATCCGAAGGCCTGCAAATCTTGATCCAATCGACTCAAAAGGTGAGTTTTTGATGCAGATAAAGAAGCAGGATATGCTCCATCCTTTTACATACGCTACACATCCCTTCGATGTAGTGGGCTGGGATGGCTATAATTATCCATATGCTTTTTCCATCCATGATTTTGAACCTATTACAGGTAGGGTTCACCAGCCGCCACCTGTGCATCAAACCTTTGAAGCTGCTCAGTTTGTAATATGTTCTTTTTGCCCGAGACTGTATGACTATCATCCCAACTCAATACCTGCACCCTACAACCACAGCAACATCGACAGCGACGAAGTACTCTATTACGTTGACGGTGATTTTATGAGCCGCAATGATGTCGCCGCAGGTCAGATTAGTCTCCATCCGGCGGGTATTCCTCACGGGCCGCATCCGGGTGCAACGGAGCGCAGCATAGGTAAAAAAGTAACCGATGAGTTAGCCGTAATGGTCGATACATTCCGCCCCTTAAAACTTACAGCCCAAGCTATGGAAATAGAAGACGGGAAATACTGGAATAGCTGGGTAGAATGATAACTCGAGCCTAGCGCTTAACGAATTTGATGGATCGTTGATCTAATTCCAGGTTGAGAATAAAAACGCCCTGACTCAATGATTCGATATTGATTTCGGTATTCGGAGCATTAAGCAAACCGCTCCATACTTCGCGACCAGTGATATCAAAAATGCGCGCGTTGGTTGGCAATGATTCCAATCCAGAAATCCGGATAAACTTAGTTGCAGGATTCGGATAGACCGCTACAACGGGCTTATTTATCTCACCCACACTCACGGGGAGAGAAGGTGGGGCGAGGCGATAAACCCTACCATTTTCTGGGACTTCACTGAGCGTAGGAGCAAATTCACCATTAGAAACATCTGCCAAAATAGGATCGTCAGAAGAACCCGATAGCTGAACAAAATAATCGAATGTTTGCCCACCATCTGATTGTACCAAGAAATAGATCAACGGGGCATCTTCCCCATCAAAAAGGAGTTGAGGTTCAGTAATTGAATTTTGACCGAAACGAATCTCTATTGAGTTATCGACCTCGTAGAACCAATATTGGAAATTCATACGCTGCGCGCTCGAAGATACATCACCTTGTACCTCGTTGAAGAACGCCACTGATTCAAATTGAAGTTTATAGATTCTATTTCCAACGGGGCCATCTAAGAGCGCCGAGATAATTGATGGCTCAGCGTCAGGCACAATCCCTCCGTCAATAAAATCGCTTGTTAATCCAAATACCGCAATAGAACCACTTGAAGATAAAATGCCCAATAGAGAGCCATCGCCCGATTGGAGATAGTTTGAAAATGGATCACCGCCAATATCAAGAAGGAAACCAAGCGAAGCGACGAAAGCAGCATCATCCCACCCCGGTTCCGAAAGAATGGTTCCTTCAGTTATTGGAGCATAACCTTCAGAAAATGTACTTAGGGTATACGAAATCTGGCCTGGAGAAAGGATGGGTAGGCAAATCAGGATGGCAAGTAAAAGTCGTTTCATGGCTAGATAATTATTTCGGTATAAAGATATTGAACTTACAACCAAGATGCCATAGCTATTATTGGTGATTTATAATCAAATCTAACGTACGTCAAAAGTTGTCAATCGGAAGCAAGAAGATGCCGATTCTACTAAGACCATTCGGGTCGATAATGTAAAAAAGAAGTTAAGCAAGGGCAAAAAAAAGACAGCGGCCATTGGCCGCTGTCAGAATAGCTTAAGGCAAATTAAACTTATCTTTTCACAAACTTACTAGCCACATCCGCGCCTTCTACATGTACTAAGTAAAGCCCTGATGGAAGAGTTAATACGTCTATTTTCTGATCATTTACGACCTGTCCCGATTGAATTGTTTTACCCGTGATATCCAGAATATGGAATTCCGCCGGCGCAAGTTTTAAACCGGAAATTTGAATGTACGTGTCAGCTAAATTGGGGAATACCTTATATGCCGACGCCGAACGCGAGCTTATGCCAACAGTAGAAGGGTCGAAGCGGTAAACGCGCCCGTCTTCTGGATTTCCATTAAGTTGTTCTGGATTTTCCTGGTAGGTAGGATTGGCCGTTTGCGGGTCTGCCGGATTTCCATTTAGCGTAATAGCATATTCCATAGTCTCCTCGGTGTTGTCTATCCCAGTTCCTATAAAGATCAAGGGGCCGGCGCCATCATTGTGTATGGGTGCATCGCCAGAAATAGTGTTTTCTCCAAAATGGAACTCGATAATGCTATTGCTTTCATAAAGCCAAATTTGAAAGTTAACCCGGCTGTTGGCCGATGGTTCATCGCCATAAACTTCGTTGTAAAAAGCACAATTGGCATATTGAATTTTGCATATTCTGTTTCCAGGTAGTCCTTCCACGGCATAAGATATCATTGAAGCGCTAGCTCCTATTACTTCACCGTCAATTATATCAGAGTAATAGCCAAATTCATGACCAATATTGCTACTGTAAAAGGAAAACCATGCACCCAAACCTCCTTGGGTTACTTGGTTAAAAGTTTCGCCACCTATCGAAAAAGGAAAATCGAAATTAATGGTGAAGTTGGGATCATCCCATTCATTGCCTGCTTCGAGCTCTATGCTTTTTCCGAGCTCCGTGTACGGCGCGGTATAAGTGCTAAAAGCATATTGGGCTTGTAGTTTTACGGCGCAGAAAATGATAATTGCAATTGGAAGTAGTAAATTTTTTTTCATTTTTATATTTTTTTGATTCAGTGAATGTATCAACTTTTAGGCCAAAATTCTTGATTATTTGGGAGGAGTGGTTTTATCAGCAAGGCGATCGGAAAAATGGAATACGTATCTTTGTTTCCTAATCTTTTGAACCATGTCGAATTCTGCTACCGATACGCTGCATTTACCCAAAATCGTGCCTTCAGCGCAAGATTTTTTACCCTTGAATGGAACCGATTACATTGAGCTTTACGTGGGCAACGCTAAACAAGCCGCTCACTATTATCAAACTGCATTTGGCTTTCAACCGCTTGCCTACAGCGGATTGGAAACGGGAAATAAGCAGGAAGTGAGCTACGTACTCGAGCAACAGAAGATTCGTTTGGTTCTCACTAGCCCGCTGCACCGCGATCATCCGATCAACCAGCACATTGCCGATCACGGCGATGGCGTAAAAGTTATTGCACTCTGGGTAGACAACGCCACCAAGTCTTGGGAAGAAACTACCAGGCGTGGCGCTAAATCCTATATGGCACCTGAGCGGGTGGAGGACTCGAATGGCCATATAATGCGATCTGGAATTCACACTTACGGCGAGACTATTCATATTTTTATAGAACGAAAAGCATATAATGGGCCCTTCCTCCCTGGTTTTAGGAAATGGGAGTCTCATTATCAACCAGCATCTGTAGGATTGAAATACGTAGATCACATGGTGGGCAACGTGGGCTGGAATGAGATGAATACATGGGTAGATTTTTATGGCCGTGTTATGGGCTTTGCGCAGCTTATTTCATTCGACGATAAAGATATAAGTACAGATTATACTGCTTTGATGAGCAAAGTAATGAGCAATGGAAACGGACGTATTAAATTTCCGATCAACGAGCCAGCCGAAGGGAAGAAGAAATCGCAGATTGAAGAATATATCGATTTTTATAATGGAGCCGGCGTGCAGCATATCGCGCTGGCCACCGATCATATAATTGAAACCGTCACTGCTTTGCGAGATCGAGGTGTAGAGTTCCTCCGTGTACCAGCTACTTATTACGAAACAGTGCTCGATCGCGTTGGTCAGATAGATGAAGATTTGAAGCCGCTGAGCGAACTGGGCATTTTGATCGATCGCGATGACGAAGGTTATTTGCTTCAAATTTTTACGAAGCCGGTGCTCGATCGGCCGACCATGTTTTTTGAGATCATCCAGCGCAAAGGCGCTCAAAGTTTCGGAAAGGGCAATTTCAAAGCGCTTTTTGAAGCTATTGAGCGCGAGCAAGAGCTTCGCGGCACGCTATAATCCATGTATTGCCGTCTTCTCGCCCTAGTTGGTGGCCTGCTAATTTCGAATCTGGCTCTGGCGCAAGATTTCCGATCATCCGCAGGTCTTCGACTGTCTTGGGGTGGACTCGCTACTTACAAACACAAGCTAGATGCGAAAAGTGCTGCCGAAGGGATAGTAGCTGTGCGCTGGGGTGGGGTGGAGATCACTGGTTTATATGAGCGGTACTTTCCAGCGTTTGGCAACGAAGATTTTCATTGGTTCGCAGGTGGCGGATTCCACATGGGTTTTCATGGACGCAATAACGTTATCAACCCCCCAGAAGGAACCAACAAAACGATTTATTTAAATCCGGGAGCGGATTTAATCGGTGGATTGGAATATGAGTTTCCGAATTTACCCTTTCAAGCCAGCATCGACTACAAGCCTAGCTTCCACTTTACGGGAGTGCGTTGGTTTGTGGGCGAAGGTTTGGGCTTTAGTATGCGCTATTGTTGGTGAATCTGTTTGATCCACCCAACACACAGTTAACCTATTTTTTTGTTGAATTTCGGAGCGCAATGTGCAACTCTTCAAGCTGCTTTTCATCAATCACAGCAGGGGCGTCTATCATCACATCGCGACCCGAATTATTCTTCGGGAAAGCTATGTAGTCGCGAATCGTTTCGGATCCGCCAAATAACGATGCCAGGCGGTCGAAGCCGAAGGCAATACCACCGTGCGGAGGAGCGCCATATTCAAAGGCATTCATCAAAAATCCAAACTGGGCTTGTGCTTCTTCTCGCGTGAAGCGTAAGAGATCGAATATTTTTGATTGAAGCGCGCGATCGTGAATTCGAATAGAGCCGCCACCCACTTCTACCCCATTAATTACAAGGTCATAGGCATTGGCTCTTACCTTCGATGTGTGGTCTTCGAGCAAATGAATATCTTCGGGTTTAGGCGATGTAAACGGGTGGTGCATGGCGAAGAAACGTTGCTCATCTTCCGACCACTCCATTAAAGGGAAATCGACTACCCACAGCGGAGCAAATACTTGGGGGTCGCGGAGTCCCAGCTCCCGCCCCGTTTGCAGGCGCAACTCGCCCAATTGTTTTTGGGTAGCTGATTCATTTCCTGAAAGGATGAACAGCATATCGCCGGGTTTTGCATCACAAGCCTTGCACCAGGCTTCGAGCTGGTCGCTGCTATAGAATTTCTCCACCGAAGATTTGAGAATTCCCTCTTCTTGATATTTAACATAAACGAGTCCTTTTGCGCCTATTTGCGGCCGCTTTACCCATTCGGTCATGGCATCGATTTGCTTTCTGCTCATCTCTGCCTGGCCTGAAACGCAGATGCCCAGCACTTTTTCTGCTTGGTCAAAAATCGCGAAGCCACTGCCTTTCGCCAAATCTGAAAGATCGTTAAACGGCATTCCGAATCTCAAATCTGGTTTGTCGGAGCCGTACATACGCATAGCCGTAGCGTAGTCCATACGCTGAAAATCGGGTAAGTCCAAACCCAAAATTTCCTTGAAAAGGTGCTTGGTAAGTCCTTCGAAGGTGTTTAGAATATCTTCTTGTTCAACGAAAGCCATTTCGCAGTCAATCTGCGTAAATTCTGGTTGCCGGTCGGCTCGTAAGTCTTCGTCGCGGAAGCAGCGTACGATCTGGAAGTAGCGATCAAAGCCTGAAACCATGAGCAATTGCTTGAAGGTTTGAGGCGATTGTGGCAACGCGTAAAATTCTCCGGGGTTCATGCGGCTGGGCACTACAAAATCGCGCGCTCCTTCGGGGGTCGATTTAATAAGGTAGGGGGTTTCTATTTCGAGAAAACGCTGCGAGTCCAAATAGGCACGGGTGGCCTGCGCCATTCGGTGGCGAAGAATGAGTTTTGATTGCACGGTGCTCCGCCGTAAATCGAGATAACGGTATTGCATGCGCAGCTCATCGCCTCCATCGGTATCGTCATCTATAGTAAAAGGTGGCGTTTTACTTACATTTAACACTTGCAGCTCTTCGGCCATCACCTCCACATCGCCGGTAGGCATTTTTGGATTTTTGCTGCTTCGTTCGTGTACTTTCCCCGATACCTTTATAACATATTCCCGACCTAGCTTTCGGGCCAGAACGCATAGATCTGCATTGTGCTCCATGTTAAACACCACTTGCGTGATGCCGTAACGGTCGCGTAGATCTACGAATGTCATACCGCCTAAATCGCGTGAGCGCTGCACCCAGCCGGAGAGTGTTACAGTTTTAGATGTATGATCGAGACGTAATTCGCCGCAAGTATGAGTTCTATGCATGACCGTTTAAATAAGCGTGGCAAAAGTAGAATTTTGAAGGTTGCAATGCTTTGGTTTCTTACTTCAAATCGCCCTTATATTTGCGCGATGGATATTTTGGCGAAAGGCGATGAGTATTATATGCGGCAGGCTTTGCTGGAAGCTCAGTACGCCTTCGATGCCGATGAAGTGCCGGTTGGCGCTGTGGTGGTATGCCAGGATAAGATTATAGCCCGTGCCCACAACCTTACGGAGCGATTGCACGACGTTACCGCCCATGCGGAGATGCAGGCTATAACGGCCGCCGCCAATTATATTGGGGGGAAATATTTAGATCAATGCACGCTCTACGTTAGCTTGGAACCCTGCGCTATGTGTGCAGCCGCATTGGGGTGGTCGCAATTAGGGAAACTGGTTTTTGGCGCCTACGATGAGCGCAAAGGCTATACCACAATCGCTGGAAAATTACTCCACCCGAAGACAGAAGCTAAAGGCGGTATATTGGGCGAAGAAGCAGCCAAGCTATTGAAAACCTTCTTTCAGCAGAAGCGCTGAGCGTATAACGTTCTTCTATGCTCCATAGAGTATTGAGCGCCACAAAACGGCGATCGATGACCTATCTTTGTCACGTAAAAAAATATCAAAGCTATGTATCCTCCGCAACTCGTTGCTCCCATGAAAGCTGACCTCACAGAGGTTGGATTCGAAGA